>ERZ1643251.4401-NODE-4401-length-12285-cov-5.702698_pt1 | contig 12285 bp, 13 predicted proteins | sample MGYA00579261_ERZ1643251 | MGnify/ENA primary metagenome ERZ1643251 (study PRJEB29033, sample SAMEA4952267) | chicken gut metagenome | biome: Broiler Chicken; feature: Gastrointestinal Tract; material: Caecum | place: Ireland | collected 2018 | study: Broiler... | reverse complement strand
CGCATGCCACACATTCAAAATTATACATGATAATTATATGAAAATCAAGAGAATTTTTTCATTTTTTTACATTTTTTTGACACAAAATAAATTCCTGACATTTGATCAATAACATTGTAGAATCTTTATTTTTTTAATATGTTTACAAAGCAATTACTACATATAAATATAATCGGAAAAATAGATGGATTATTATAAGACTTTTTACATGTGCAAAAAGGCCATTTCCATTCTTCAAAAAATATGTTATAATAAAGAAAATATGGGGTGAAACTATGAGTGAGACAAAGAAAAAAGTAACAAAGAAAACAACAAAAACAGTAAGTCAAAAGAAAAATACAACACAGACAACAAGGAGAAAAAAGATTGAAAAAGAATTGATTATACCAACACTAGAACCTTCTAAAACGGTCGATTTTAACGAATTCGAAGAACATATCGACATGAACACAAAAGAATGGAAAGAAAAAAGGGAAAAATTACTTCGTGAACACGAAATGCGTTTACATAAAAAAGAGGCACATGAAGAAGAAGTAATAGAAGACGACGACTCAAAAAAAGATTCTAATTTGATACTCATGTTGTTTATTACACTAATCATCATTTTAATTTCATTTGTTTTCGTTAGAAATTTATATAATAATGAAGCAGATCGTCAGAAAAAAGATACAGAAGCATTAAATCAACTAGAAGATAATACAAATCAAGATGATGAAACAGAAGAGGTAAAAGTACAAACTATGACTTGTACGACAAATGCAACACAAATGGAGAATTATCAAAGTTCTGTTTTATCAATTTCTACATTTCAAGATGGTAATTTAACTACATATGAATATATTGTAACAAGAAAGTATAATGATCAAGGTAGTTATGATAGTGCAAAACTAGCGAGTCAAAACCAAAATGATATTATTTTTGATAACAATCAATTTGCTATTAAAACATATTTTGGAAATGGTCATATGGAAAGTGTACCACAAGAAACTACTTATTTCGGAAAGACTGTACAAGAAGTAAAAGCTCAGGAAGAAGCAACTGGTGCTACTTGTACTTTAAGCGAATAAAAAACTACATGAAAATGTGGTTTTTGTGTGCAAAAAAATAACAACAAATTGTTGTTATTTTACAAATGGAATTAATCCCATAAAACGTGCTTTTTTAATTTCATTTGCAACATGTCTTTGATGTAATTTACAATTTCCGTTCATTCTAGTTGATGTAATCGCACCATTTGGTTTAATATATTTTTTAATTACATCTACATCTTTATAATTTACATCTTTTCCGGCACACATTTGGCAAATTTTCTTTCTTTTTCTAAATCCTTCAGCCATGATTTTACATCCTTTCTTTAGTCTAGGAAATCATCACTAATAGATACACTATCTCCAAAATCAGCAAATGGGTCATCTTCTACATTTACATCATTGGTATAATTTCCTGTTTGGTTATTTGATGGTTGTTGATAATCATATGGGCTTACATCATTTGTACGATTACTGCGTTGTCCTTTACTTTCTAAAAATTGTACAGAATCTGCAACCACTTCCATAGAATATCTTTTATTTCCATCTTTATCTTCATAATTATTTGTTTGAAGTCTACCTTCTATTGAAACTAAACTTCCCTTATCTAAGTAATTACAAACATTTTCTGCTTGTTTTCTCCAAACTACTATATTAATAAAGTCTGTTTCTCTTTCTCCATCACGATTACTAAATGTTCGATTTACTGCAACAGAGAAACGAGTAAATGGTAAGTTTGAAGCAGTATATCGTAGTTCTGGCTTCGCTGTTAATCTTCCAATTAATAATACTCGATTCATAAAACGTATCTCCTTTATTTTTCAATTTTTGTGATTAAATGACGAATAACATCGCTACTAATTAAAGCAAGACGATCGAATTCTTTAATTGCTGCATCATCATTTGCACTTAAAGTTAATACGTAATAGTATCCACTTTTACATTTCTTGATTTCGTAAGCTAATTCTCTTTGTCCCATATCTGTTTCACCAGTAATTGTTGCTCCATTGTTTGTTAAAATATTTTTAAAGTTTTCAATTACTTTCTTTGTGTCTTCTTCAGATAATGTAGGTCTTACGATAAACATGATTTCATATTCTCTCATTTTGACACCTCCTTATGGTCTTAAGTGGCTTTTGACAAATCAAAAGCAAGGAGTAAATTCATACTCGCTTAAGATTATAACAAATAATATGTAAAAAGTAAAGAATAAATTCTGGTAAAATATTTCACCTTGTTTTTTTGAAATAATGAGTGAGCATGAACATGTATCTATAAAATATTCAATCAAATATACTTAATCATAAATTATGTGTACAAAAATTTAACGTTTTTGCGTATAGGTTTGGTCTTAATTTCCACTAATTCATAATAACCATCATTTAATTTTATCATACAAAAAACCATTATACTTATATAATGGTTTTATACATTAAATCGGAATAGACAGATATCTCCATCTTGCATGATATAGTCTTTTCCTTCAAGTCGAAGTTTTCCTGCTTCTCTCACTGCTTTTTCAGATTTAAACTCAGCAAAGTCCTCATAACTCATAACTTCTGCTTTAATGAATCCTTTTTCGAAGTCAGTATGAATAATTCCGGCACAAGCAGGTGCTTTCATTCCTTTTTTAAATGTCCAAGCACGTACTTCATCTGTTCCTTCTGTAAAATATGTTGCAAGACCTAACAAAGAATAAGTTGCTCGAATCAATTGATCTAAACCACTTTCCTGTAATCCTAATTCTTGCAAGAATAAAGTTTTATCTTCGTCATCTAATTCACTTAATTCTTCTTCGATTTTTGCACAGACAACAATTACTTCTGACTTTTCTTTTTTCGCATATTCTTTCACTTGTTGGACATATTCATTTTCTGTTTGAATTTCCGTTTCCTTGACATTAGAAACGTATATGATTGGTTTCATTGTTAATAAATTAAATGATTTTAATAATTTTAATTCATCTTCTGAATATTCCAAAGCACGTGCTGGAATATTTTTTTCTAAATTTTCTTTAATTCTCTTCATGAGATTTACTTCTAATAATGTTGCTTTATCTTTTGTCATTTCTGCTTTTTTTCCAAGACGTCCAAGTCTTGCATCAATGACTTCTAAATCAGCTAAAACTAATTCTACATGAATAATTTCAATATCGCGAATTGGATCGACTTTTCCTTCGACATGGGTTATATTTCCATCTTCAAAGCATCTAACTACTTCTACGATTGCATCTACTTCACGTATATGACTCAAAAACTTATTTCCAAGTCCCTCACCAGTAGAAGCACCTTTTACAAGTCCGGCAATATCTGTAAATTCAAAAGTAGTTGGAATCGTTCTTGCTGGATGAACCAATTCTGTTAAGACATCTAAACGATGATCTGGAACAGTAACAACTCCTACGTTTGGCTCAATCGTTGCGAATGGATAATTGGCTGCTAAAATATGTTTTTTTGTAATCGCATTAAATAAAGTAGACTTTCCTACATTTGGAAGGCCTACAATTCCGGCTGTTAAACTCATATTGATTCCCCCTTATAATGTTGGCATCGTATTCATTCCAAGTGGTAATCCCACTAAATACCAACCTATTATAATCAATATCCACACAATTGTAAATAATAAAATCGATGGAAATAAAATCTTCAATGTTCCAAACAATGTAATTTCTTCTTTTCTTTCTGCATTATATTTCTGTAAGAAACCTACCATAATAATGAAATAAACAAAGAATAATGAAATACTCTTTCCAATTCCATCAGCAGCTTTAAATAAAAATTGTGTAAAATTTGGAGTAATATTAGCTCTCATGAAAAGTGGAATCACAATTGGTGATAGGAGTGTCCATTTTTCGATGTTACCAGGAATTAAAATACTGGCAATAATAATGATAAAAAATACTGCTAGAATTAATGGAATACCTGAAATTTGTAATGTACTAATAAAATCTACTAATCTCGTTGTAATTACACTTCCCAGATTCGTCCAATTTAAGATTGCTAACATGTTAGAAACAAAGAATAATAATACAAATAAATATCCGACATTTTTAAATTCTTTCGATAATCCTAAACCACAATCTTCTGTAGATTTTAAATTACCAGATAAAATTCCATAGACAAATGAACATAGAACTAGAATAATCGTAATAAAAAGAATAATTCCGTTGTGAAATGGAGCATTTGTACTAAATAGTTGAGCCACATATTCTGTTTCACTATGGTCTAGTAAAGCTCCTGACCCTGGCAATCCCGGAACAATCATATACCCAATTACTAATATTAAAATAATAAATAAAATACCACTAATACGAGCTGCCATTTTAGAATCATTGTAAACGATTTCATCATCAATATGACATTTCTTTGGTAATTTTGGAGCTAAGAATCTAGTAATAATAATTGTTCCAATAAAAGCTAGGACAAATGTAGAAACAGGTCCAATAATACTTGTAGAAAGTAATTGAAATACATAATCTTCATCTACTGTGGCTGTAGCTGCCAACTGAGTTAACATTCCAAGTGCATAATCATCATAAGTAAAAATAATATTTGTTCCATATCCGATACTCGTACCTAAAAATGCCGTCATAACACCTAACATTGGGTTTTTGGAAGCATATTGATACATAACTCCGGCAAGAGGAATTAACAACATAAAGCTGTATTCACCAATGATATTTGATATAATAGATACCAATAATAATGCAAATGTCAAAACACTTAAACGAAGTTTCTTTAATGGAGAAAATAACTTTTGAAATAAACCACTTGCTGATCCAATACTTATTCCAATTAAAGATAATACTAGATAAGCAAGAGGTTCAAATGTTGTAAAAGAATCTACAATACTACCAAATAAAAAATGAAGTCCATCTAGAGAAAATATATTTTTTACAGTAGTCATAGATGACTCTAAACTGTTATTTACAATCGTACTTCTATGTCCTTCAATACCAAGTAAAGAAAATAAGAGACTTACAATCATGATAATAAAAGTTAAAATGACAATTGTAAATATTGGATTTAAACTTGTTTGTTTTTTTCTTTTCTTTGTCCTCATAACTCCTCCTATAATTCTATTACTTTCTTTAATTTACGATTGAATTCTATTCGTGGCATCATAATTGATCTACCACATTTACGACATTTAATTTTAATATCTGCTCCTACTCTTGTAATCTCCCACTCATTACTTCCACAAGGATGTTCTTTTTTCATTGTAACAATACTTCCTAATTTATATTCTTTTTCCATTATGTACCACCACCTGTGGGTATCCCATTTGAATCTTATTTTGATCTAATACTTGTTTTACTTGTTTTCTAATTTCTCGTTGTACACCATAATGTTCTGTTGGAACAGTATCTACGGTAATACGATATACAAGTCCTTTTTCGTTATATTCATTAATTCCAAGTAAAGTAACAGTACCGCGGATTTTATCTAAAGTATCTGTTAATTTCACACATAATTCACTTAATACTTGTTCTGCTTTTTCATAGTCCTCTTCATAAGGAATTGGTATATCAACAATTGCAAGTGTATTTGATAAATTATAATTAATTACTTCTGTAACAGTACGATTAGATATAATTTTCACTTCTCCAGTATAAGCACGAATTTGAGTCGTTTTTAATCCAATACTAATTACTTCCCCTTCAAAGTCACCAATTTCAATCCAATCACCCATACGATATAAATTATCTGTAATAATAAAGAAACCTGAAACAAAATCCTTTAATGTATCTTGTAAAGCAAGTCCTAAAACCACTCCAACAGCTCCTAAAGAAGCAATAATAGAAGCAGTAGGAATTCCATAAATACCTAAGATAATAATAACATCAATTAAAATAATCACATACTTAATAATATTTGTAATTAAAGAAACAACAGTAATCGTTCTCTTTTCTTCTTTCGTCTTTAATTTCTTTTTATCAATATGAAAGAAACGATGGACGACATTTTTTATCATACCATTGATTAAAATGGAAATACAGACTACTAAAATTGGACCAACTACTTCTTTTACCATTACTTTTTCTGAAATCCAATTTAATACACTTAAAACATCTTCCATAATTTATGACTCCTTTACTTGAATAATTTCCAAAATACGATTTAAATCCGCCACATTTGTAAAATGAATTTCAATCTTCTTATCACGAATACGAACCTTCGTATCTAATTTATCACGTAATAAATCTTCTGCGTATTTATAATCTGTTTTATTTGGAGTCTCACGGCGATTCATTTTTACTTTCTTTTCAAAAGTTCCTTCTTGAATTTTTTCTTCTACTGCACGAACAGGTAACTTCTTTTCTGTGATCTCGTGGGCCATATCTAAAATCTGTTTTTCATCTTCTAATTTGCTTAATGCTCTCGCATGTCCCATCGATAATTTTTCATCGTTTACTAAATTCTGAACTTCATTTGGCAATCGTAATAGTCCTAACATATTTGTTAAATGACTTCTACTTTTTCCTACCTTTTTAGATAATTCATCTTGTGTTAAATGAAGATGATCAATCATACTTTGATATGCTTTTGCTTCTTCAATTGGACTTAAATTTTCACGTTGAAGGTTCTCTAAAAGAGCAATTTCCATCATCTGACCATCTGTAAATGTACGAATAATTGCAGGTATTTTCGTAAGTCCTGCCATCTTACTAGCACGATAACGACGTTCTCCGGCAATAATATCGTATCCTTTGATACTTTTCTTTACAATAATTGGTTGAAAAACACCATGTTCTTTAATAGAAGAAGCGAGTTCTTGTAAATGTTCTTCATTAAATACCGTACGTGGCTGATAAGGATTTGGTCTTAAATCCTTAATATCAAGTTCTACAATTTCTTCTTTTGGTGTTGTCTCATAGATCTGTTTTTCTAGTTCATTTACATCGATTGCCTCTGAATTAAATAGTTGTTCTAAACCTTTTCCAAGTGCTCTTTTTCTAGTTTCCATTTCTTTCAATCACTTCCTTTGCAAGATTTAAATAAGCTTCTGTCCCTCTACTTTGTGGATCGTATACTAAAATTGGTTCTCCATGACTTGGTGCTTCTGATAGACGAACAAGTCTAGGAATAATCGTATCGTAAACACGTTCTTTAAAATAACTTTTTATATCCTCTACTACTTCTAATCCTAAATTCGTTCTAGAATCTAACATTGTTAATAATACCCCTTCGATTGTTAAATTTGGATTCAAATTCTTTTGTGCTAACATAATTGTATTCAATAGTTGCATAATTCCTTCCAACGCAAAAAATTCACATTGTACTGGAATAATGACACTATCAGATGCAGTTAATGCATTGGTTGTTAAAATACCTAAAGATGGAGGACAATCAATAATAATGAAATCAAATACATCTCTTATTTCATCAATATGTTTTTTTAATTGTGCTCCTTTCACAAAAGTTGGATCCATTTTACTTTTATCAATCAATTCAATATCAGCACCTGCTAAATTGATGGTAGCTGGGATTACATACAAATTTTTAAACTTTGTTTTTACGATAACCTCATCTAATGTTGCTTCATCAATTATTAAATCATAAATGCTTTTATTAATATCTGCTTTATTTATACCTACTCCTGTGGTTGTATTTCCTTGCGGATCTAAATCAATTAACAATACTTTCTTTTTTAATACTCCAAGGGATGCAGCTAAATTAATACTTGAAGTTGTTTTTCCGACTCCGCCTTTTTGATTTACAAGCGAAATTACCTTTCCCATAATACCACCATTTTCTAATCATATCTAACTTATATTGTATCAAAGTTTCTAGTCATTGTCCATGTTTGAAATAAAAAAGCAAGAACTTATCTTGCAATCTTATATTCTACTCTTGTAGTACTTCTTAAATCTTCTGTTACATCAGAAATAATTTGTTTCGTTTCGCCCGGTTCTATGGTATTTCCAAAATATCCTGCTGTTTCTATTAATAAATTATTATCTTTATCATATAAACTCATTCCAATATTAAGAAGTGATATCGTTTGATCTGTTGTATTTTCGACATTTGCGACAATTTTACTAATACCATCATTGTAAGTAATACTAAAACCACTTATTTTTAAACCTTCTATTGTCTGATCATCAAGTGTTGTTACTTTTGATTCCACTGTCTTATTTTCTTGATTATCTTCCTCTTTGTTATCACATCCACAACCAGTAATAAATAATACAATTGCTAGAAAGCAGATACATAATTTTGAAATGTTTTTGATACTTTTTACCATCCTAGAAACCCTCTTTCTATTATATGCTTATTATATCTTATTTTTCTTTCAATAGTCAATAATTGTTTATCAATAAAAAAGAAAAGAGGATTTATTCATCCTCTTTATCATCTTCTTGTAATAACTTAACAAGAGTTTCTTTATCCATATCTTTTGTCGCTTCAATGTTTCTTTCTTGACAAAGTTCATAAAGAAGCTCTTTACTTAAATCTTGGTAAGAAAGTTCTTCGAAATCAGAAGTAGTTGTATCATCATTGTTTTGATTATCATCATCATGATGTTCCTCTTCTTTTTCTTCTTCTGGCATCTTACCATTTTCTACTAAATAATCAATTTGTTCTTTAGTAAGAGTTTCATTTTCAAGTAATGCATTTGCAATCAAATCTAATAATTTACGATTTTCTTTTACTACTTTCTTTGCTTTTTCATAACATTCATTAATAATCTTACGTTGTTCTTGATCGATTTCAAATGCTACTTGACCTGAGAAATTACGACTCTTGTTATAATCTCTACCTAAGAACACACTACTTTCTTGATGTTCAAATTGAACTGGTCCTAAATCACTCATACCATATTCTGTTACCATAGCACGAGCAATTTTTGTTGCTTGTTCAAAATCATTATGTGCTCCTGTTGTTACTTCGTTAAATACGATTTCTTCAGCAACACGACCACCAAGAAGTCCCATAATACGTTCTAATAATTCTTGTTTTGTTGATAGATATGTTTCTTCTTTTGGAAGCATTAAGTTATATCCACCAGCATTTCCTCTTGGTACAATTGTAATTTTTTGTACTTCGTTAGCATTATCTAATTTAATACCTAATACGGCATGACCAGCTTCATGGTATGCGACTGTACGTTTTTCTTTTTCAGTATATTTATGACTCTTCTTAGCAGGTCCCATCATAACACGGTCATGTGCTTCATCGATTTCAGCCATTGTAATTTGATTTTTATTACGTCTTACTGCTAAGAGTGCAGCTTCATTTAATAAATTCTCTAAATCAGCTCCACTAAATCCAACAGTTCTTTTGGCAATATTAGCAAGTGAAACGTTTGGAGAGAATGTTTTACCTCTAGCATGTACTTTCAAGATTTCTTCTCTTCCTTTTACATCAGGTAAATTTACTGTTACTTGGCGATCAAAACGTCCTGGACGAAGTAATGCAGGGTCTAATACATCTGGACGGTTTGTTGCAGCAATGATAATAATTCCTTCATTAGCTCCAAATCCATCCATCTCTGTTAGTAATTGGTTTAATGTTTGTTCACGTTCATCGTGACCTCCACCTAAACCAGCTCCTCTTTGACGTCCTACCGCATCGATTTCATCGATAAAGATTAAGCATGGAGCATTGTGTTTTGCTTGTTTAAACATATCTCTAACACGGCTTGCTCCTACTCCGACGAATAATTCTACGAATTCAGAACCACTGATGTAATAGAATGGTACATTTGCTTCTCCTGCTACTGCACGAGCAAGTAATGTTTTACCTGTTCCTGGAGGACCAACTAATAATACTCCTTTTGGAATACGAGCTCCTAAACGTTGGAATTTCTTAGGACTTTTTAAGAAGTCAATTAATTCAGCTACTTCTTCTTTTTCTTCATCCAATCCAGCAACATCTTTAAATGTAACTTTCTTATTATCTTCATTCAAACGAGCACGACTACGTCCAAAATCCATAGATTTATTCGCACTACCCATTTGTCTTGTAATTAAGAAGAATGCTCCACCAACTAAAATTACCATTGGAAGGACATTTACTAAAAACAACAAGAATGTACTAGATTCAGGATCAGATGACGTATCTAATGCGAATCCTTCTTCTTTTTGAATATTTAAAATCTCTGACATCACGTCACTATCTAATGGTACTCTTAAAAAGAATGATTCATTATCTTTATATCCTTTCATCGTACCAGAAATTTCATATACACTCGCACGAGAACGTGGTGTAATTAAAATTTCTTCTACATTTCCTTTATTTGCCTGTTCCATAAACTTATCATAAGTTAATACATTTACCTTTTGATTCATTGTATTAAAAAAGTATAGAATTGCAAACATAATCATTAATAATATCACATATGGAAATATTCCCTTTTTAATGGCTTTTTTATTCATTCAAACCCTCCTTCTTCAAAGAATACCTTAGTATTATATCATACTTTCCATTTTTTGTTCTATCAAATTTGGTTTTTTTTAAGCCAGGTAACCAAACTATTTTTCCACTGGCATCGACAACAATTGGCCACGTATTACGAAATGATTGTTTTACCTTTTCATCTGTAAAAATATCACTTATTTTTTTTGTTCCAGATAATCCCTTTACTTCCATACGATCTCCGTTTTTTCTAGTGCGAACAAAAAGAGGTAATTGCAACTCTTTACTATCTAAACGACAAGTAAAATTATCATCTTTGTCTGTATCATCCACTTTTGATATTACATAACCATTCGGTAATACTAACTGATCTTGAAATTCAAACTCATAGCTTTCATAATCTAAAATCGTATCAGTAAAAAAAGCACGATCATATTCTTTTACCAAAAAAATATGGCCTGGTAAATTTATATGCGTATTATTCATGCCTTCTAATAGAAACTTTCTAATATCATCCACGTGTTGATCACGAATTTGATATAACTTATCTTTATAAATCGTTTCTAATAACAGTTGAATCACTTGCACCTGCATAAAAGAATCTTCTTGTTTCCATAAATCCAAATAAATCGTCTGATCTTGAAATAACATTCCTTCTTTATTTTGAACAATATCTCTTATATAATGACTACATTCCAATATCATTTGACTGAATTTCCAAAATTTCTCATGAACATGAGGATTTTCCTCTTTCAATTTTGGAACAATATATTTACGATAACGATTTCTCGTATAGTCGTCTTTGAAATTACTCATATCTGTCACATAAGGAATTTGATTCTGATCAATATAATTTATAATATCATCTCTCGTAATCGTAATCAAAGGTCTTACCAAAGTGTAATCACAAAGTTCTGTAACTCTTGAAAAGCCATGATATCCATATATAGAAGACCCCCTCACGAGTCTCATTAAAACAGTTTCGATAAGGTCATCACCATGATGTGCTGTCATAAGATATTTTGCGTGATATTTTTTTACAACTTGTTCAAAAAATTGATAGCGAATGGTTCGTGCTTCTTGGTGAAAATTATCGTGATGATAATTTGTAATTTTAAAATATTCAAAGATAATACCATGTTTTTTACAATAAGATTCAACAAATTCTTTTTCCGCATCACTTTCTGAGCGGATATTATGATGAACATGGGCACAAATAATCTTCATATCAATTTGTTTCTGAAGTTGTAAGAGTATATGTAGTAAAGTCATAGAATCTGGTCCACCTGATACTGCTACTACAACAGCATCACCTGATTGCATTGGTAAAGTTTTTAAAAAATCAAATACTTTGTTCATTTTTACCACTGAATCTCTCTCTGGCCACTCTCTTTTAAGTAGTGATTTATTTTAGAAAAAGGCTTACTCCCAAAAAAACCACGATAGGCAGATAAAGGAGATGGATGCACACTCTCTATAATTTTATGTTGTGGGTTTGTAATTAGTACTTTCTTACTACGTGCATAACTACCCCAAAAAACAAAAATGACAGGGGTTTCACGTTCATTTAATTTAGAAATAATCGCATCTGTAAATTGTTCCCAACCATGGTTTTGATGAGAAAGTGGACGATCCATTTGTACTGACATAATAGAGTTCAAAAGTAATACTCCTTGTTTGGTCCAATCTGTTAAATCATTATTCTCTCTATGAATATGTAAGTCAGATTCTAATTCTTTAAAAATATTGTCTAAAGAAGGCGGTCTTTTGCATCCTTCTTGTACGGAAAAAGAAAGGCCATGTGCTTCTCCAATTCCATGATATGGATCTTGACCTAAAATAACTACCTTTACTTCATCATAATCAGTATAGCGTAGTGCATTAAATATATTTTT
>ERZ1643251.4400-NODE-4400-length-12290-cov-30.382019_pt1 | contig 12290 bp, 8 predicted proteins | sample MGYA00579261_ERZ1643251 | MGnify/ENA primary metagenome ERZ1643251 (study PRJEB29033, sample SAMEA4952267) | chicken gut metagenome | biome: Broiler Chicken; feature: Gastrointestinal Tract; material: Caecum | place: Ireland | collected 2018 | study: Broiler... | reverse complement strand
CTGGAGCAGGAATGCTAGATTGCAAAAAAGCATTAGAAGCTACTAATGGAAATATCGATGAAGCAATTAATTGGCTTAGAGAACAAGGTATTTCTAAAGCCGCAAAAAAACAAACTAGAATTGCTGCAGAAGGATTAGCAGTTGCAAAAACTAAAGGTAATAAAGCTGTTGTTGTAGAAGTTAATTCTGAAACAGACTTTGTTGCAAGTAATGAAGAATTTAAAGAACTTGTTAATACAATTGCTGATGCTGTATTAAATAGTGACGTTACTAATATGGAAGAAGCAATGAAATTAGAAATTAACGGAACTACTATTGAAAACTTAATAGTAGAAAAAGTAAGTAAAATTGGTGAAAAATTATCATTTAGAAGATTTGAAGTAATCACTAAAAATGATGACCAAGTATTTGGACCATATTCTCATATGGGAGGTAAAATAGTTTCTCTTGTATTACTTGAGGGAAATGATGAAGAACTTGCTAAGGATATTTCGATGCAAGTTGCTGCGATGAATCCAACATATTTAAATAAAGAAGAAGTACCTTCTGATATAGTAGAAAAGGAAAGAGCTATCTTAACTGAAGCTGCTGAAAAAGAAGGGTTAGATTCTAATAAACTTCCGATGATTGTTAATGGAAGATTAAACAAATTCTATGAAGAAGTATGTTTATTAGATCAAAATTTTATTAAAGAAAATAAAATGAAAGTAAGTAAATATGTTGAAAGTAAAAATAGTAAAATTATTAGTTTTGTAAGATATGAAGTTGGTGAAGGAATGGAAAAGAAAGAAGAAAACTTTGCTGACGAAGTTGCAAAACAAATGGGTGCATAAGTAGGAAGTGAAAAGTTCCTACTTTTTTTTGTAAAAGCCTAACATTATATTGAATAAAACTATAAAGTATGATATAGTTAAAATAGAAGGGAGAGGGAAAATGAAAAAAAGGCTATGTGGGTTATTGGTTTTAGCAGTTGCATTAATGCCTAGTTTGGTAAATGCAGAAGAAGTAGTGGTAAATAATGAAAAAGATTTAAGAAGTTGTATAGAAGTAGATAATAATATCTGTAAATTAGATGCAGATATTATATTAAGTGGTGAAAAAATTGTTATAGATAATAATGTAACAATAGATGGTAATGGAAATAATATTTTTGGTGTAAATGATGATGCATCTATTTATTTCGAAATTGTTGATGGTACTTTTACAATTAAGAATGTAAATGTTAGTAAATTTGGTGGCGCTGTTGCTACTGTTTCTAGAAATGGAATATTTAAGATTCCATCAGAAGCATCTAAGAATGTTAAATTAGTTGCATCTAATTTAAAAATAACTGATTTTAATAGAAGCGCATTTGATTTAAGCTCTGGAACGTTTGATATATCAAATGTTGTAATTGATTGTAGCAATTCAAATACTGCAAGTACAATTCTAACTAAGGGTATTTTAGTTGGTGTTGGAACTAACAAAGTTGTTGGAACAATTGTTGATTCTACAATAACTAATTCAGTTTCTAAATATGATGCTTGGAATACTGCAGGTATTGAAGTATATAATAACGCTGAAGTAACCGTTAAAAATGTTAATATAAATAAGGTTAAATTAGGTGTTAGTGTTGATAATTACTATTATGATACATATGGAGATTCAAAAGTTATAGTTGAAAACTCTACTATTACTGCGGATCAAGATGCTTTGAGAATCTATAGTAAAGAAGATGCTCAATCTAAAACAAACGTTATTATTAATAGTGGTACTTTTACAGGAAACGTAAAATATGTAAACAAATCTAATAATGATAGTATTGTTATTAGAGGTGGTTCTTATTCTACTGATGTAAAAGGAATGGTAGATAATGGATATCTAGTTACAGAAGATAATGGTAAATACATAGTTACTTCTAATAATAAAATTGAAACAGAAGATGGTAATGTAAGCTTTGAAGGAAATGCACTTCCTAATGATTGGAAATTAGAAGTAATAGAGAAAAAATTAGAAGAAACTGAAAAAAAGGAAATTTTAACAGCTGCAAAAGATTTAATTTTAAAAAATAACGGAAATAAGTTTATGATTAAAGATGCAGAAATGTTAGGAATTTATGATATAAATATAAAAGATGGAAATGGTATTGTATCTGTTGAAAGAACTGATAAATATAAAATTTCATTTAAATTAGATGAAAAATTAACTTCAAAATATAATTCATTTAAGGTTGTTTACATTGATGAAAATGGAAATGTTAAAGAAACTTATGATGCTACTTTAAATGAAGATGGAACAATTTCTTTTGAGACTACTCACTTAAGTACATATGCTATCATTGGGTATAATGCTGAAGCTATAGAAGCAGAAAATCCAAATACTTTTGATGGCATTGGAATATATGCTGTTCTTGGATTAATATCTTTAATGGGATTAACAATGACAATTTTTAAATCTAAAAGAAAAATGATATAAAAAACCACTAAGTAAAGGAAAGAAAGGCAGAATTAATAAATGTACTTTCTTTCTTTTTTATGCTATACTCTTTAAGAGGGATATTATGAAGTTTAAAAAAGTATATATTGAAATAACTAATGTATGTAATTTGAATTGTAGTTTTTGTATAAAAGATAATCGAATTAGGAAAAGTATGAGTGTTTATGAATTTGAAAATATATTGAAGAAAATAGATAGTTATACAGATTATATTTATTTGCATGTTAAGGGGGAACCTCTTATTCATAATAATTTAGATGAAATATTATCTTTAACAAGTAAATATAATAAATATGTTAATATTACTACTAATGGTGTTTTTTTGAAAGATAAAGTAGATATATTGAAAAAATATAAAAATATTAGACAAATTAATATATCACTTCATAGTGAAAATAATAAAACAAATTATATAGAAGATATAATGGAAGCAGTAGATAATTTGAAAAATATATTTATTGTTTATAGATTTTGGACTTTAAAAGATAATAAGTTAGATACTAAAATGTTGGAATATTTGGATAAAATAAAAGAAAAATATTTTATAACTGATGAAGTATATAATACAATAATTAAAGGTAATAATGTAAAAATTAATAATAATATATATATAAATAAAGATAAAGAATTTGAATGGCCTAGTTTAAGTAATGACTATTATAATGAACGTGGTTTTTGTTATGGACTTAAAAATCAAATAGGTATACTTGTAGATGGAACAATAACAGTATGTTGTTTAGATTCTTTTGGTGTTAGTAATTTAGGAAATATTTTTGTTGATGATATAGAAACGATTATGAATAGTGAAAAGGTTAAAAATATTATTAAAGGATTTAATGATAGAAAAGTGTACTTAGATATTTGTAGACATTGTTCTTATAAGGAAAGATTTAATAAAAATATTGAAGAAATAAAATAATTGTGTTATATTTAGATGGTAGTATAATAAATAGGACGTGATTATATGGACTTTAGAGATATAAAAGAGTTTGTAAAGGATACTATAGGTATAGTAATAATAATTATATGTGCTTTTGTTATTTTTGCATATGTTATTGGTATGCAACAAATAGTAGGACCCAGCATGAATAATACTTTTCAAAATGAGGATTATGTAATTATATTTAAGGCTAGTTATAATTTTTTTCCAGTAAAAAGGTTTGATATTGTATCTTTTTATTATGATGAAACCAAGTATTTGGTAAAAAGAGTAATCGGTTTACCAGGAGATACTGTAGAAATAAAAAATGACGTTTTATATATAAACGGCGAACAAGTAGAAGAAGAATATGTAAGTAGTAAAACAGAAGATTTTTCTTTAGAAGATTTAGGATATAGTACTATTCCTGAAGATATGTATTTAGTTTTGGGAGATAATAGAGGAGATAGTTTAGATAGTAGAGAATTTGGACTTGTAAAAAAAGAAGATATAGTTGGTAAAGTGTTATTTAAAATTTGGCCATTAAATTAAGAAATTAAAGTGTAATAATTTAATAAATTAAAGCATTTTAATTTTTTTTCATACGAACATTAAATAAACGTTAAATAAATCCAGCAATTACTACAAATATTATAAATATTACTTGACAATTTATTAATATTTGCTATTATATAATTGTAGTTAGTTAAAGTATGCTTTAACTAAGTATTAATATATGGGGAGGTAAAAATATGGACAAGAAAAAGATTGCTATTATTGCTTTAGTTTTTATCTTTTTAGGAACAATGATTTTTGCATTTGCTAATCCTAAAGATGAAGATTTTAAAGGCAATAGTGTCCCATCAAAAGTAGATGGAGATAAGACTACTGATGATGAGAAAAAAGATGAAGAAACTTTAGGAGAGGAGGAAGAAAATAATAATACTAATTTTGTTACAAACACAAACGGAGACAATAATGCTGATGAGGTTGTAAATGTAGTTGATTACTATAAACTTGCATTAGAGGCTGTAGAAAAAGCAGAAGCATCTTTATTTCAAAATGATGTAGATAGTGCAAAAGATTTAATTAATAATGTAACTACAGATTAAAAAGAAGATTTATTAGATAGAATTAACGATGTTCAAAATATAATAGATTTTGATAAATTACTTAAAGTATTAGAAAATAAAACTAATTCTTCTACTAATAAAGATGAATTAAATGATGCAAGAGATTTTAATACATCTAATTCAATAGCAGACAAACTAAATTCTTTAAAAGATAGTGCTAGTAAGACTGGTTTTGAAGAAAGATACAACGTTGTTATGTTAACTTTAAATGATGTAACAAATCCAGTGATAAATGGTATTACTGAGGGAGAATATACAAATAGAGAAGTAGAAATTGAAGTTGTTGATGATTCTGAGTATACTATAACATTAGATGACAAAGCATATGAATTAGGAACATCTATTGAAGAAGGTAAACATGTTATTAAAGTGGTTGACAAAGCGTTTAATGAAACTGTAGTTAATTTTACTATTGATAGAACTGCACCAACAGCAGAAGTAACATATTCAACAACAGAATTAACAAATGGAAATGTAACAGTAACATTAACTGCAAATGAGGAAGTAGAAGTTATAAATGCTGGAACATGGAATCCAAAAGAAGGATATGCAACAGAATTTAAGAAAGTATATCCAGCAAATCAAACACAAACAGTTACAATAAGGGATAGAGCAGGAAATGAAAGTACAGTAGAAGTAGTAGTTAATAATATAGATAAAACTGCACCTCAAGTAATTGGAATTAAACAACAATATGAAGATAAAGAAAATGGTAGAATAAAGGTTACAATAACTACATCTGAAGAAATTTTTGGTGAAAATATAGATAGTAATACGGGATGGAGAAAAGTAAGCGCTACTGAATATTATACATATTATTATAGAACAAAAGAAGTAACGTTGAATTTTACAGATAAAGCAGGAAATCAAGGATCATATACTTTTACTGTAGATAAAACAGCTCCTGTTATAACATTGAAAAAATACACTAAAGATAATAAAGGACAAGTAGTAGAACCAGGATATTATAATTTTTCACTTGTAGCATTCGTAGAAGATGAAGATATAGAAAGTATAAAATTAAATGGAGAAGATTACGTTCCTGGAACAGAAATTGCTAAAAGAACAAATTATGTTTTAGAAGCGAAGGATAGAACTGGAAATACAACTACTATTAACTTTACAATTGATAAAGATTATCCAATTATAGAAGTAAATGGTAGTAAGTATGAAAAAGTAAATAAAGAAAAATTATATTTTAAAGAAAATATTGCTCCTGTTATAAAAGATGAAAATATAGAAAGTATAAAATTAAATGGAGAAGACTATATTTCAGGAACAGAAATAACAGAAGAAAAAGAATACGTTTTAGAGGCAAAAGATAAAGCTGGTAACATGACATCTATTACATTTATAATAGATAAGACAGCTCCAGTAGTTTATGAAAATAATTCTACAGGAACTAATGATGTATTTAGTCTAGTTAATTTAAAACTATATGATAAAGTTGGAATAGATAAATTAACAATAGATGGAAAAGAATATCCACATAAAGGAAATTATATAGATATCAATGATGGACACATTGTTACTTTCATAGAAGGAAAACATGTTATTGAATTTTCTGATAAAGCTGGAAATTTAACTACTTATGAATTTACTGTAGATAAAACATCTCCAAAATTACAACCATCTTATTGGACAAAAACAGTAGAAGCAAATAAAGAAATTACAGAATTTACTGATTTACCAGAAGTAGTAGGAACTGATGAAAATGGTGGGGAAGTAATAGTTAATTTATTAAATAATACTGTAAACATGGCTATTCCTGGTGAATATAAATTACAATATGAAACTATCGATCAAGCAGGAAATAAAGCATATAATGATATATTTGTTACTGTTGTAGATACAACAGCACCAACAATAACATTAAAAGGTGAAACAAATATAACAGTAGAAGCTGGATCAGAATATGTAGATGCTGGAATAGAAGTAACAGATAATGCAGAAGGGAAAATAACAGAAAGTTACAAAGTTTTCTATTCAAAAGATGGAGCAGATAGCACGTGGACTGATGCCAAAAATAATGAAGTAAATACTAAAGTAGTAGGAAGCTATAATATTTGGTACGAAGCAAAAGATGAATCAGGAAATACATCATCAATTCGTAGAATAGTAAAAGTAGTAGATACAACAGCACCAACAATAACATTAAAAGGTGAAACAAATATAACAGTAGAAGCTGGATCAGAATATGTAGATGCTGGAATAGAAGTAACAGATAATGCAGAAGGGAAAATAACAGAAAGTTACAAAGTTTTCTATTCAAAAGATGGAGCAGATAGCACGTGGACTGATGCCAAAAATAATGAAGTAAATACTAAAGTAGTAGGAAGCTATAATATTTGGTACGAAGCAAAAGATGAATCAGGAAATACATCATCAATTCGTAGAACAGTAAAAGTAGTAGATACAACAGCTCCAGAGATAAAATTAAATGGAGAAGCTAATATAACAATAGAGGCAGGTATCGGTAGTTACGAAGAAAAAGGAGCTACAGTAACAGATAATGCAGATGAAATGGTAGAAAATTTACAACCTGTGTATGTTCACTATTCTACATTAGATGGTAAATTTGAAGAAGAATTAAAAACAGTAGATTCAACAAGAGTAGGAATATATAAGGTAGTATATAAACATACAGATACATCAGGAAATATAGGATTAGATGCTAATGATAAAAGACACGACTATGTTATAAGAACGGTGAAAGTAGTAGATACAACAAAGCCTGAACCATCAGTGGTTGAAATATTAACTTTAGAAGCATTTAATGGAAATACTGAATATGCTAAAAGTGGTAAAACTATACGTGTTTATTTAACTTTTAATGAGGAAATTGCTAGTCAAAAAAACGGAACTTGGGGAACTTATTTTGGAGTGTTTAAAGTTAATGGTGAAGAATTACCATTAAGAAAAGATTCATATAATGAAGAGTCAAATGAATATAATTATATAGCGTCATATACAATTCCTGAGGATGCAATAATTGAAGACGGACCTTTAGCGTGGTCAGTAGAAATATTTGGAGACATGTCAGGAAATACAATTGATTCAATTACAAAAAGTGTTAATGCGCGTCCTGGAAGAACTCAAATAATTTATGATAATACTGTACCTGGAAAGGTTAGTACTACTTATACTCCAAGTGATTTAACTAATCAATCTGTAACTGTTACTATAAGAGTAGATGAAGTGATAACTCCAGTAGAAGGATGGACTCTATCAGATGATAAAATGGCGATTTCTAAAACTTTTTCTGAAAACATAAATGGAAATGTCGTTATTTCTGACTTAGCTGGAAATAGTGAAACAAGATATTTTTCAATAAAAAATATAGATAAGGAATCTCCAATTGTTGATACTTTGCGTGTTAAAGGACTAAAAGAAGGACAAGGTACTACAAATTTTAAAAAAATTAAAGTAGGTGATACTTTCCAAGTAATACTTACTACAGTCGAAGAATTAGGTACTTTGCCAGTGTTAGTAATTGATGGTAAAGAAATTACTGATATAAAAGTTAATAAATTTGATACATATTACCAATATATAGCATCATATAAAATACCAGAAGACACTACTTTAATTGATGGTGAGGAAATTGCTTTTGTTCTTAAAGGTTATACAGATAAAGCAGGTAATCCTGGTATTGATTTAACAAATGATAATATAGAGATTGGAAATGGACAAACAGAAGTAATTTTTGATAAAAGTGCACCAGTAATTTCAATTGACAGAAACATAACATTACATGTAGGGGATAATTTTGTTGATGATATAAGAGAAAAAATATTTGATAATGTTACATCTGTTGAAAACCTATATGTAGGTGGCGGATGGGGAACTTTTAAAGATACATCCGTAGCTGGAAATTATTATCTTAATTATAAGATAATGGATGAAGCTGGAAATTATTCAGTTACAACTAGAAATATAACAGTTGTTGAGCCATAATTTAACAAGAACAGGTTCTAAGAAAATTAGTAATAATTTTGATAAATCTTAAAAAATGTAGAGTAAAATCTACATTTTTTTATTGACTAACTAAAGCTGTCATGATAAACTTTATTTGTAGTAATAAGTAGTAAAGAGGTGTATTATGGCGTATATAAAGTTTAAAGAATTAACTAAATATTTTGATTTTAAAACAGAAACAGAACCTAAAGATTTGCCTGAATATGTTATTGAATATTCTTCAAATAATGAAAAGATAATATTAGGTTATAAGAATAGTAAAGATTATATTTTATTTACAGATAAAAAGATGGTATTATTTGATAGAGATGTAGCAGGACTTTATTATAAAAAAATACATTTTATTCCTTATAAATCAATATCAACTGGAGCAATAAACTTTAAGCCAGGTAAAGTTGAAATGTTATTATCTTTAGATAGTGGGTATCAATTACATATTAATTTTATAAATATGAATCATGATAAAAAAGAAAGAATTAAAACAATTTTTAAAATTATGTTTGAAAATAAATTATAAAATAATTGACTTAAAAATACAATGTGTTATAATATTAATACATTATTTGTTTGAAGGAGTATGTAATATATATTACAATAGAGAACTAGTGGTTGGTGGAAACTAGGTAATAATATTATTGAAGACATCAAATGTTAAATAAACGTATATCTGCGTTAAAGATTAAAGAGCATACATTCTATGAAATAAGGTGGCACCGCGAGTAATTCGTCCTTATATTATAGGATGTTTTTTATTTAGAGGGAGGAAAAAAGATGAAAACAACAAATAACAATAATTTTAATATTAATAATGTTGGAGAAACTGTTACATTATATGGATGGGTGGCTAAAAAAAGAAATTTAGGAGGACTTATATTTATTGATTTAAGAGATAGAAGTGGTATTATTCAACTTGTTGTAAAACCAGAAAATGAATTTTATGATATGGCCGAAACTTTAAAGAGTGAATATGTAATTAAAGTAGAAGGTGTTATTACTGAAAGAGAAAGTAAAAATAATAATATAGATACGGGAGAAATAGAAGTTATAGTTAATAACTTAGAAATATTAAATACTAGTATTGAACTACCTTTTACAATTACTGATAATACAACAGCACTTGAAGATACAAGACTTAAATATCGTTATCTAGATTTAAGAAGAAATGAATTAAAGACTAAAATGGAAATGCGTCATAAAATTACATTTGCAATAAGAGAATATTTAAATAACTTAAATTTTTTAGAGATAGAAACACCAATATTATGTAAATCAACTCCAGAAGGAGCAAGAGATTATTTAGTACCTTCTCGTGTATTTAATGGCAAGTTTTATGCATTACCACAATCTCCACAAATATTTAAACAATTATTAATGGTTGGAGGAATGGAAAGATATTTTCAAATAGCAAAATGCTTTAGAGATGAAGATTTAAGAGCGGACAGACAACCAGAATTTACTCAAGTAGATATGGAAATGAGTTTTGTCGATGAAGATGATATAATGAATATTGTTGAAAAAATGGTAGCATACATATTTAAAAAAGTTAAAAATATTGATTTAAAATTACCTCTTAGAAAAATGAAATATGATGATGTAATTGAATTTTATGGTAGTGATCAACCGGATTTAAGATTTGATATGAAAATACAAAATATTACTGAAGTATTTAAAAATACTGAAATAAGTTTCTTTAAAGATATAATAGAAAATGATGGCATTATAAACTGTTTAGTAGTAAAAAATAGTGCACAAGAATTTTCAAGAAAAGATATAGATAAATTAACAGAATTTGTTAAATCATATAAGGCAAAAGGGTTAGCATATTTAAAAATAGATAAAGAAGTAACAGGAAGTATCAGTAAAGTTATAAGTGAAACTGAAGTAAGAGAATTAAAAGAGAAATTAAATTTAGAAGATAATGATTTAGTATTAATTGTATCTGATAAATATGATATAGTAAAACAATCTCTTGGAGCTTTAAGAATACATCTGGCTAAAAAATTAAATTTAATTAGTAATAATTATGAAGCGTTATGGGTAGTAGATTTTCCATCATTTGAATATAGTGAAGAAGAAAATAGGTATGTGGCATGTCACCATCCATTTACTGCTCCTAAAGATAGCGATGTAGATAAGTTACTTACAGATAAAGCACATTGTTATTCAAAGGCATATGATATTGTAATTAATGGACATGAAGTAGGAGGAGGTTCTATTCGTATTCATGATCAAGAAATTCAAGAAAAGATGTTTGAAGCATTAGAATTAACAGAAGAACAAATTCAAGAAAAATTCGGATTCTTTGTTGAAGCATTAAAGTATGGAACACCTCCACATGGTGGTCTTGCATTGGGATTAGATAGATTTATTATGGTTTTATCTGGAACTGAAAATATAAAAGACGTTATAGCATTTCCTAAAACCGTTAATGCTAATGATTTAATGAGTGGATGTCCTAGTATTGTAGATGAGGATCAATTGAAAAAACTAGGCATAAAGATAAGTAATTAAATATATTTATAAAAGATAGTTAAACTATCTTTTTTTGTATCAAATTAAAGTAATTTAATAGAATAAGAATAGAAAAAGACACTTAATCACAAGTGTCTTTCTTTATATAAATATTTATTAGTTTTTACCTTTAGCAGAGACTCAAGTATTAATTATAAAAAAATAAGTTTGGGGCAAAAAAAAGAGACTCATTAAAGTCTTAACTTACAAATGGTCGGGAAGACAGGATTTGAACCTGCGACCTCTACGTCCCAAGCGTAGCGCTCTACCAAGCTAAGCTACTTCCCGATAATGGTGGAGAATGAGGGACTCGAACCCTTGACCCTCTGCGTGCAAGGCAGATGCTCTAGCCAACTGAGCTAATTCCCCACGACATGTTAAATTATATCAGTAAATGGGTTATATGTCAACCCTATTTTTAAAAAAATTTAAAATATTTGAAAAGCTCTGTTTGTGTTAGAGTATATATTCTTAAAGATAAGCTTTTATACTAATTATATATAATTATTGTATTAGTTCTATCCATCCTGCAGGAATATAAAATAAATATACTTTAATATATTATATGATGGTAAAGTTAAATAATAAAAAAAGATTAGTATAATAATTTCTTGTTATTCTTTATTTGGTACTAATCTTTTAACTTTATTTTGACTACGTTCATAAGTAGGCTGTTTCATAGGATTAATATGTGTCTGCGAGTAAGACGTTGCTTGGTAATTATTTTTCGATTTTAATTCTTCTAATTCTTTAGTTAATTTTTCAGCTTTTTGTGAATTATATTCAATATATGCGGTTAATTTTTTTATTTTTCTTTTATTTAGTATTTTAATTCCAAATATACCTGTAATTAAAGCTTTCATAATTAATGATATACATGTTGCAACAACTAATGATTTAATAATACCAAATGAACCGGAAAATCCAGTTAGAGTTATTAAAATTTCTCCGATTAAGATAACTATATTTAATAGTTTTCTTGCTTTTTCATTAAAATTAACTTCTTTAAGAAATTTATCGTTTCTAATTATATTTTTATTAATAAATTCAATATCTTCTTCTAGCATTAACATTCTTTCAATATTCTTGTTGTATTTTGCTAAGTAGCTTTTCCCATTACAATGATATATAAAATAGTCAGTATCATTTATTTGTTTATTCATATATATTTCTCCTTGTTGCTACTTATAGTATAACAAATTAGATAAATTGTCAATATAAATTTGAGTTCCGGTAAAATTTTAAGTAAATAAGAAAAAGTGAAAATGTGTTTT
>ERZ1643251.4397-NODE-4397-length-12297-cov-24.827479_pt1 | contig 12297 bp, 16 predicted proteins | sample MGYA00579261_ERZ1643251 | MGnify/ENA primary metagenome ERZ1643251 (study PRJEB29033, sample SAMEA4952267) | chicken gut metagenome | biome: Broiler Chicken; feature: Gastrointestinal Tract; material: Caecum | place: Ireland | collected 2018 | study: Broiler... | reverse complement strand
AAATTTTATAAAGTTTTGTATAGAAAATACTTGACTTTATTATGAGAGGAGAAAATATGGCACGTCATAAAGTAGAAATAAGTGGCGTGAATACTTCAAATATCAAAGTTTTAACTAATGAGGAAACAAGTGAATTATTTAAGAAAATGAAAGAAGGGGATCCGTTTGCAAGAGATGATTTAATAAATGGTAATTTAAAATTAGTATTAAGTATTATAAAGAAATTTAATAATAAAGTAGATAATTTAGATGATTTATTCCAAGTAGGGTGCTTAGGCCTTGTAAAAGCAATAGACAATTTTGATACTTCTTATGATGTTAAATTATCGACATACGCTTGTCCAATGATAATTGGGGAAATTAAAAGATATTTAAGAGATAATTCTTCACTTAGAATATCTAGAAGTATCAAGGATATTGCTTATAAAACATTAAGATTAAAGGAAGAAATGATGGACTCTAATGGCAATGAACCTAGTAATGCTGAAGTTGCTGATATACTAGGAGTAACAGAATTTGAAGTAACTCAAGCATTAGATTCCTTAAGAGAACCAGTTAGTATGTATGAACCAATATATAATGATGGGGGAGATACAATCTATTTATTTGATCAAGTAGCAAATAAAAAAGAAGATTATGACCTAGATTATAAATTAGCAGTAGATAAAGCTTTTAACAATTTAAAAGAAAGAGAAAGACAAGTATTAAATGAAAGATTTATAATTGGTAAAACCCAAATGGAGTTAGCAAATGAACTTGGAATATCACAAGCTCAAATATCTAGAATAGAAAAAAACAGTATAGCTAAAATAAAAAAATTAATAAAATAAAAATATTATAATATATTATATTAGGTGATAGTATGCATTTATCAGAATTACAGACAAAAGAAGTAATAAACATAACTTCCGGAAGAAGAGTAGGAATGATTATAGATGTAATAGTGGATTCTGATGGCAGGATAAGAAGTTTTATACTAGAAGAGCGAAGAGGAAGTAGAAAGTTTTTAAGCCCTAGGGAAGAACTAGAATTATCATGGAATCAAATAATAAAAATAGGGGACGATATTATTTTAGTAGATACTAGAAACAAATAAATGGTATATAAAAATACTATTTTTTTTATATAAAAAATGATATAATTTATACTAGGAGTGTGGAAGTATGTTAAAGATAATTATTTGTGAAGACCATCAAGCATGTTTAGAAAAAGCTATATCTGCTACTCATAAAGCATTAGGTAATTATGATATAGATTATAAAATATGTAAATATTTAAGTTTTTGTAAAGAGTTTGAAGAAGACATTGCAGATAAACTAAATAAAAAAATTTATATATTAGACATAGAACTTCCTGAAATATCAGGACTTCAAATTGCTGATAAAATAAGACAAGATGATTGGGATAGTATAATAATATTTGTAACATCACATCCAGAATGTAGAAACGATATATTTTATTCAAGATTACTAGCTTTTGATTACATATCAAAATATATGAGTTATGAAAAACGATTACAAGAAAGTATTGAAAAAGCTTCAAAAATAGTAGGTAAAAAAAGAATATTTATTTATAAATATAATAGAATTATTTATAGACTTAGTTATGAAGAAATACTATATTTTGAAAGAATTGCAGGTACTACTAAATGGTTACTTCATGTTGAAGAAGGTAATGTTTATGAAATAGGTGGTACCATTAATGATATATTAGAAAACTTAGACGAGACATTTATATTAACTCATAAATCATGTATAATTAATACAGATAAAATTAAATCTATAGATTATAATACTGGCATGATAACTCTTAAAAATGGAGAAAAAATAGATAAAATGTCTGTTAGACAAAGAAAAGAAATCGAAAAAAAGATTTTTGAAATAAGGTGAGTGTATGAATGATAAAGGGTTTACATTAATTGAAGTAATAGCAGTTATAGCTATAATGGGCTTACTTGCTATAATTATTACACCAAATGTCATAAAAGTATTAGAACAAGGACAACAAAAGAGTTATGATATTATGATTAATAATATAGTTATTGCGTCTAAAAATTTTTATGAGGAGTGTAAGTATGGTGATATAAAAGAAGATGATGGTTCTAAAATGATATGTGAAAAAGAAGTAAACATAACATTAGGAGAACTTGTCAATTTAGGATTTTTAACAGGAATAAATAAAGAAGTATGTAATAATAATGAATGTACAACTAAAAAAGTTATCATAAATCCTAAAAATAATATAGATATTAGTAATTGTAATGTTACTATTAAAGTAGATAATAATAATGGAAAAGTTATTTATGAAGTTATTGGAAACGACGACAATAAAAACTGTCCAAATAATAAGTTAGGGAGTATAAACTGATGAAATTAGTAGGAAACAATTGGGATAAAGTTTTAGAAGAAGAATATAAAAAAGATTATTTTAAAAAATTAGTATTATTTATAAATAAAATATATAAAGAAAAAGAAATATTTCCCCCTAAAAATAGAATATTAAGGGCATTGGAACTTACAGATTATGATAATGTCAAAGTAGTAATATTAGGTCAGGATCCATATCATGGAATAGGGGAAGCAAATGGACTATCTTTTTCGGTATCACTTGGAATAAAGTTACCTCCATCACTAAAAAACATATATAAAGAATTAAATAATGATTTGAATATTCCCATTGCTAGTGTTGGAACATTAGAATGTTGGGCTAAAGAAGGTGTACTTTTATTAAATAGTGTTTTAACAGTAGAAAAAGACAAACCAGCATCTCATAAAAATATTGGATGGGAGATTTTTACTGATGCTATAATAAAAAAGATAAATGAAAAACAAACTCCAGTAGTATTTATTTTATGGGGAAATTTTGCAAGAAGTAAAAAAGTGTTTATTACAAATCCAATTCATTATATTATAGAGTCACCACATCCATCACCATTTTCTGCAAATAGTGGATTTTTTGGAAGTAAACCATTTTCTAAAACAAATGAATTCTTAAAAAATAATAATATTAAAGAAATTGATTGGACAATAAAAAAAGACGAGTAAACTCGTCTTTTATAATTTAAAATCATCAAAATCATTATCATTCATATCTTTACGATCAAAAAATAATTTTTCATCATATTTGTTAATTAATGCAACAATATTAGATGGGAAAGTTTTTACTGTTCTGTTATACTTAGAAATATTGTCGTTATAATATTCTCTAAGTACAACAAGTTTATTATCAATTTCATTAATCTCTGTCTCTATATTATTTAATTCATCATTTTTATTAAATTCTTTATTATTATTTTTAATATTTATAAATTCATTAAAAGCAAGTATTAATTTTCTATCTAAATCAAAATTACTAATTTTTCTTGATCTTAGTTTAATGATTTCATCAAATATATCACTTTTAATTTCTTCTTTACTTTTAATTGTAGATACTACTTTATTAATTAAATCATATTTATGTCTTAAATTAGTATCTATATTAGCTTCAGCTTCATTAATTCTAATTATAAAGTCTTGAAACTTATTATAAAGATAAGTATAACCTGCAAATATAATACAAATAATAATTATTATTGTTAATAATATTAATACTAGTAAATCCATTTTATCACTTCCTAGTATAATTATAACAAAACTTAATTATTTATTCAATGATGATTATCTAAAATCTTTTATAAAATTAATTGGTTCTTCAAAAGTAACAAAATCAAGATAAATCATTAAAATTAAATACCATTCTCCTGTTTCTGGATTAGATACTACTATATGATCTCTTCCTGCTTGTTCAATAATTCCTGAGAATACTCGATCTTGCCATTCTACTGAACCAGGAACAGTAATATGAAATTTTGCTTTTTTACCTCTGTTTAAACGAAGTACATTTTCTATATAAGACTGTTCTGCACTACTTATAGGAATTGTTTGTGTTTGTTCATAACTAGGTACACTTTGTTGATTTGGTACTGTGTTTCCATTTAATCCTTGTCCTGGAAACATTGGATTTGGATAATAATTTCCGTTCATTTGATCATTCTTCCTTTCTAACAATAAAATATATGTTTTATTATTGATAATATGTTTAATATTTGGTAATATAAAATACGGAGATGATAAAATATGGAAATTAAAGTAGGAGTGTCAAATAGACACGTACATTTAACAGATAAAGATGTTGAAGAATTATTTGGAGAAGGTTATAAATTAACAAAAAGAAGAGATTTATCTCAAAAAGGTCAATATGCTTGTGAAGAAGTAGTAACACTAAAAACACATAAAAATATGATTGAAAGAGTAAGAGTTTTAGGACCAACTAGAAAATATACACAAGTAGAATTGTCTAAAACTGATAGTGAATTTTTAGGATTAAACCCTCCGGTTAGAGATTCAGGAGATTTAGAAAACTCTGAAAATATTACTATAATAAATGGAGAAAAATCAATATATAGAGAAAATTCATGTATAATTGCCGCAAGACATATCCATGCTAATTATGAAGAGTTAATAAATTACAATACTAATGATGTAGTATCTGTAAAAACTAAAGATGGATATGTGATAGATAATGTTCATATAAAGAAAGATGATACCTATTCATTAGAATTACACATAGATAAAGATGATGCTAAAGAATATAGTTTAGAAAATGGTGATATTGTAATTTTAGAATAGAGGTGATAATTATTGAATACAATAACCATAATAAAAAATGCTAAAAGTGAATTTGTATATAAAATAATCACTTCAATTTTTATTCGTGGTTTATTATTAATTATCCCGATATTTTGGACAAATGCTATTAATCATTTAACTGAAGGTACTTATAATAAGGCATACTTTTTAGTAATAATAGCATTAATTTTATCATTACTTCACTATTTTTGGGAATATTTAAATCAAAAGACTTGGTATATGTTTTATAATAAAATATATTCAGGATATATAACTTTAATAGGAGAAGGTAATAAAGATAGTATAAAAAAATTATCACTAGGAGAATATAACAATATATCTAATGAAGATATAGATATTATATGTACTTTTTTAGGTAATTTAGTAACAAGAATTATTCAAATATTAGAATTTGTAGTAATATATTTTTATTTCTTATCCATAGATATTTATATATTCTTAATAACAATAATTGTATCAATAGTATTAGTGGCAATCTTTTTAATGACAGGAAGTGGGGTACAGAAATTAAATCAAGAAAGAAAAGATTCTTTAGACAAAAAAATAATAGTAGTAAATGATATGTATAATACAATTAAAGAAAATAAAAGTAATTATGATGTTTTAAAAAAGAGATTTTATGCTAGAAGTAATGAATATCTTAGAAATAATTCTAATTTTAATGTTATAGCGCAACTTATAATATATGTTGTTTTAAGTATAATTGAAATAAGTAGATATTTTCTTATATTATATGCAATATATTTAGTGTATATAGGAAAAATGGAAATAGGAACTATATTACTTATATATACATACTATTCTCAAATACTATCTAATTTTGAAGTAATGGGAACTATTAATGTAAATTATAGAAGTTTTTTAGTAAGTGTAAGCAGATTAAATAGAATTAAAACGGAAAAGGCTATTAAGGAATAGCTTTTTTTCATGGACTAATATCTCTTTTTATGCTAAAATTAAATACATAAGGAAGTGGAAAAAAATGATATATTTAGATTATTCTGCTACAACACCTGTAGATAAAAGAGTATTAGATACGTTTAATAAAGTATGTTTAGAATATCCTGGTAATAGTAATTCCTTACATAGCTTAGGAGTTAAATCAAAAGAATTAGAAGAATATGTAACAACTAAAATTGCAGATATCTTAAAAGTAAAACCTACAGAAATTATATATACATCTTGTTCTAGTGAATCTAATAACTCTGCTATAAAAGGAATCTGTTTAAAATATAAAAATAGAGGTAAACACATAATAACTACATCATTAGAACATTCTTCTGTTATTGCTCCTTTAAATTATCTAACTAAACAAGGTTTTGAAGTAGATTTTGTTAATTTAAAAGAAGATGGCACAGTAGATTTAGAACATTTAAAGAGTTTAATGCGTGATGATACTATACTTGTAAGTATATCTTATGTAGATAGTGAACTTGGTATTATTCAACCAATAAATGAAATAAGTAAAATAGTTAAGAAGAATCCTAAAACTTTTTTTCATGTTGATTGTACACAAGCAGTAGGTAAAGTAAATGTTGACTTAAGTAATATTGATTTAGCGAGTATTTCAGCACATAAAATATATGGACTTAAAGGAGTAGCTTTACTTATAAAAAAAGAAAATATTGTAATAGAACCGCTTATTCATGGTGGCAAATCTACTACTGTATATAGATCAGGAACACCAGCATTGCCACTTTATGCATCAATGATGAAGGCATTAGAATTAATTATACCTAATATTGATGAAAATACTAAATATATATCTAAATTAAATAAAAAAATAATAGATAAATTATCTACATATGAAAATGTTTATATAAATAGTACTGATAAATCAGTTGTAAATACTATTAATATAAGTATTAAAGGAATTAAACCCGAAACATTTCTTCATGCTTTAGAAGAATATGAAATATATGTGTCTACTAAAAGTGCATGTTCATCTGCTGATACTATGTCTAATTCTGTATATGCAGTAACAAAAGATAAAGAAAGAGCTAGTAATACTATTAGAATTAGTTTATCATATTTAACTACAGAAGAAGAAATAGATAAATTCTTAGAAATATTTGATAAATGTTATAATCATTTATTATTAAGAGGTTAATATGAAATTAATTAAATTTAGTGCATTATGGTGTCCTTCATGTTTAATTATGAATGGAAGAATTAATAAAATAATAAATAAATATAATTTAGAATGTGTAGAATATGATTATGATATTGATACAGATAAGGTAGATACTTATAAAGTAGGGGATATTTTACCTGTAATAATAATAGAAAATAATAATAAAGAAATAATTAGAATTATTGGTGAAAAATCAGATAAAGAATTAGATAAAATACTAGAGGGTGTTATTGATGAAAAAAATTAAATTAGTTATATTTAGTTTATTTATATCATTAATGTTTATATCTAACATAAGAGCAGAAGAAAACTTAGTAAACTTATATTTATTTTATTCTAACACTTGTTCTCATTGTGAAGCGGAAATGAAATTATTAGATGAGTTGCAAGAAGATTATGATAATTTAAGAATTTATAAATATGAAATATCAGAAGATAAAAATAGTTTACTTCTTAGTAAAGTATCTGAAATGTTTAATACAAATGTAACAGGAGTTCCCTTTACTATAATAGGAGAAAAGACTTTTTTTGGTTATAGTGAAGAAAATAGTAAAAAGAAATTTGTGGGTACTATTGAATATTATTCTTCTCATGGTTATGTTGATAAAGTAGGTGAATATTTAGGAAACGAGTTACCTACATATGAAATAGATAATAATGATATTACAGTAGATGAATATATAAAAGATTATGGGGAATATAATTTTAATATTCCTATTATAGGTACTGTTAGTACAAAAGATTTAACTTTGCCTTTAATTGCTATTATAATGGGCTTTATTGATGGGGTTAATCCTTGTGCAATGTGGGTATTATTATTTTTAATTAGTATGTTAATTGGTATGCATGATAGAAAAAAGATGTTTATCTTAGGTGGAGCTTTTCTTTTAACGTCAGCGCTTATTTATTTTTTTATAATGCTTGCCTGGTTAAATATAGCAGTATTAGTTACTAAGATAACTATAATAAGATTAGTAATAGCCATAATAGCATTACTTGGAGGATTATATAATTTATATAGTGTATATAAGACAAAAGAAAATGGTTGTAATGTAACTACTAAAAAAGAAAGAAAAAAGATTTTAGAAAGAATAAAAAAATTTACTAGTGAAAAAAGTTTAATGTTATCAGTAATTGGTGTAATAGCATTAGCAATATCAGTTAATTTAATAGAACTTGCATGTTCTGCAGGACTTCCTGTTATGTTTACTCAAATTCTTGCTATTAACAATTTAACTAAAGTTGAATATTTAAGTTATATACTTTTATATATTGTATTCTTTTTAATTGATGACTTTATTATATTCTTATTAGCTATAACAAGTATGAAAGTAAGTGGAATATCTGCTAAATATGGTAAAGTATCTAAGATAATAGGAGCTATATTTTTAATTATAATAGGAGTACTTTTAATAATTAGACCAGAATGGTTAATGTTAAATTTTTAAGAGGTGATATAATGAATTATGATATTATTGTAAATAAAGAAAATTCGCTTCCGATAGAATATTATAAAAATGTAAAATTTAAGAAAATATCTAATTCTAAAGATAAAGAAATAATACTAGAAGAAAGAACATTAAAAAATTATTTGAAATTAAAAAGTGTATTAGAAAAAAGAAATATAAAGATAGATATAGTTAGAGGATTCTTTGAACAAGACCAACTTACATTTCAAGACTTTTTTGAAGAAGATAATAGTGAATATTTAACAGGATTATCTTTTGATATAAAAATAGATGATGATTCTAGAATAGTTGATGCTATATTAAAAACTGTATTAGAGGATTATGGATTTATTTTAAGAAAAAAAGAAGGAAATATTTATACAATAAGACAAGTATCTATGTATGCTTCTAAAAAGATTAATCAATATGGAATTACTTTAGAAGAATATAGTAAATGGATAAATTTTGAACTTCTAGATTATGAAAGATATCATAAAAGATTGGAAAATATAATAATTAATGCAAAAAATCCAGTGGCAATACATAATAGTATTGCTAGAACTAAATGTGGATTTGATGTAGAACATTATAGTATAGGAAATGGTCCTCATCATATTGTTGTAGTAGGAGGAACCCATGGCTGTGAAATAATTGGTGTTGATTTTGTTACAAGATTAATGGAAGAAATTTCTTTGGGAAGAGGAGAGTACAAAGATGTTGACTTAGATTACTTTACATTTGACTTTTTTCCCCTTCATAACCCTGAAGGATTTATTATTTCCACTTCTGCAATTAATCAAGTTGTTAGTAATGAACTTAATCCTGAAGAAAAAGAGAAAAAATGTAAGGAATTTTATTTAGCATTTAGGCAGGATGACATAAATAGTGTTAAGAATGAACATCAAGACAAACCAAAACTTCATCATCAAATGTTTAAAGATGTTACTTGGGAATGCATACCTCAAAAATATGAAAAATTAAGAGAAAATGTACGAGGGATGTATGAACATTATAAATTTCCTGCGGGCAGTATTGTCGATTGGAGAAGTAATGGTAGTGGCGTTGAACTAAATGCAAATACTCCTGATAATAAAAGGTTTATAAGAATTATGAATGGTGAAATAGAATATGGATCGCTTAGATATAATACAATTTGTCAAAGTTTCCCTGGGCCTTTAGGAATTCCGTCTGCAAATCCTATCCATTTTGAATTTGAACCTGAAAATGAAGGATTATTTGAATTTATTGCTAGATTATATGCTAAGGGAGAATATTATGGTATGTTTACATATCATGGAACTGCTGGTGCTATAATATATAAACCATATAATTATACGGAGTCAGATCACTTATATGAAAAATTAGGTAAACTTAAAGAAAGAAATTATTCAGAAAGAATTAATAGTATGATAGCAAATACATATTCAGCAGAGACTACATACAAAACTTCAGGACTTAGTATGATAGATAATGTTGGACTTTCTGGATGTGGAGATTTGCTTAGAAGTGTTTTCCCAGGCGTAATATTAGTAGAGTTGTCCAAAATGGGGGGGAACCCAATATCTCCTTATGGTGACATATTTGGAAATTATAGAAATGTTATAAAAGATAATTTAAGAGCTTTTTCATTATCTTTAAAGACTATTCAAAGTATGGAAAAGTTGATGTATGCTAGTTATTTTGAAGATGTTTCTCAAAAAAGAAAATAAGAGTATGACTTAAAGTTATACTCTTATATATTTTTATGTATCTTTTTAGGTATATAGGTATTTCTAAAAAATTTTATTACCATATTATTTATTTCTTCGCGTCTCGGACTAGTAAATACATCGTGTGTAACATTATCCATTGTAAAGAAATAATTTATATCACTTTTAAGACAGTTATATACATGTTTAGCACTTTCTATTGGCACAATCTTATCATTATTACCATACAAAATCATAGTAGGACAAGTAATATATTTTGGATCGTTATAGTGCTCTTTAACTAATTTCATAAATTCAATCGCAGTATTTATAGGAACTTTAAATACTCTTGACATAACAACTTCTAACGAATAATCTTTAATAATTTTTGGAGTTTGTTTTAAACTAGCGATAAGATCAAATTTATCATTTTTAAAAGTAAAGTATCTGAAAGCAGGAGCAGCTAAAATTAATTTTTTTATTTGAGGATATTTTCTAGCAAGATGACATGCAATTACACCACCCATACTATGACCAACTATATATATTTTTTTATATCCTCTTTTAATTAAAGTTTCTACTTGATTTTCAGCTGCCTTAATCCAATCTTCTTTAGTAACCTTAGAAATTACCATCTTATCATGACCAGGTAGGGTAAATGTATATACGTCAAAATCTAGATATAATTGTAAATCATTCCCTAATGTACCATAATCATAAATTCCTCCAGCAAACCCATGAATAAGTAATATTGCTTTTCTAAATAACATAATTTACCTCCTTAACAATTCATCAAATTCTTTTGGATAATTACTAGAAAATTTTAATATATTATTATTAATAGGATTCTTAATTATTAATATATTTGAATGAAGACCTAATCTTTTTAAAGTATTATCCTTACATCCATATTTTTTATCTCCAATAATAGGAGTTCCATTTTCTTTCATATGAACCCTAATTTGATTTTTTCTTCCAGTATCTATGTATACTTGTACCATAGTATATTTATTATTACTTTTAAGTTTTTCATAGTGGGTAATAGCCAGTTTCCCATCTTTAGAAGAATACACCATCATATTAGAATTTTCTTTTAAATAAGATTTTATAGTATCATTATCTTTTGTTTTACCACATACTACTGCAATATATCCTCTTTTTATAACTAAATCGTTCCAATTATCTTGATATAATTTCTTTATTTTTTCATTCTTAGCAAATATAACAATTCCGGAAGTATCTTTATCTAATCTATGAATTATAAATACTTTTTGTTTCTTCTTTTTTAAATATTCAAGAACATAATGATATAGAGTTTTAACCTTTTCTTTTTCATTACTAATAGTAAGAAGTCCAGAAGGTTTATCTATAACAATAATATTATTATCTTCATATATAATATCTAAGTTACTTGTTTTATATTTTATATATAATATATCGTTTTCTTTTAATAAATAATTATATTTAGTAACTTTTTTATTATTTATATATATACACTCATTTTTTAATAAAGATTTAATATTGTTTTTAGATTTATTTGGTAATATTTCTTTTAAATAATCAAATAAAATTATTTCTTTATTTATAATATATTCATTCATAACTTCACCAATAATATTATACTAAAAAAAGATTAAAAATAAAATGTAAAACTATATAATTTTACTTGAAAAAAGAAATAACTTCATGTAAAATATTCGTAGGAGGGATTAAAATGGAATTAAAAGGTTCAAAAACAGAACAAAATTTGATGAATGCTTTTGCAGGTGAAAGCCAAGCAAGAAATAAATATACATATTATGCTTCAAAAGCAAAAAAAGAAGGATATGAGCAAATAGCTGCTATATTCGAAGAAACTGCAGGTAATGAAAAAGAACACGCTAAAATGTGGTTCAAATTACTTCATAATGATGGAATACCTAGCACAATTGAAAATTTAAAAGATGCTGCTAATGGTGAAAATTATGAATGGACAGACATGTATGATACTTTTGCAAAAGAAGCAGAAGAAGAAGGATTTGATGATATTGCTAGAAAATTTAGAGCAGTAGCAGCAATTGAAAAAAGACATGAAGAAAGATATTTAGCACTTCTTAAGAATATTGAAGAAGATAAAGTATTTGCTAAAGAAGAACAAAGATTCTGGATTTGTAGAAATTGTGGACATGTTCATTATGGATATGAAGCTCCAGAAGTATGTCCAACATGTGATCATCCAAAAGCATACTTTGAATTATTAGAAGAAAATTATTAAAATAGAGCTATAGAAATATAGCTTCTTTTTTTTGAAAAGTTGTGTTCAACTTTATGACTGATGTTGATATTCTGCATATGCAATA
>ERZ1643251.4395-NODE-4395-length-12303-cov-6.277841_pt1 | contig 12303 bp, 15 predicted proteins | sample MGYA00579261_ERZ1643251 | MGnify/ENA primary metagenome ERZ1643251 (study PRJEB29033, sample SAMEA4952267) | chicken gut metagenome | biome: Broiler Chicken; feature: Gastrointestinal Tract; material: Caecum | place: Ireland | collected 2018 | study: Broiler... | reverse complement strand
AATATTTGAAAAAACAAAAATAAAAGAATGGTGTTGAACATGAATATCAATTCATTGGTAAAAATTTTTAAGAATTGACGAACACAAAAAAGAACGTATAATAAATGATAAAGAGTTGAGGAAGGAACGAAATATGATTATAACGAAATTAAATAATATGAACGTTGAAATAAATAAGCCATATGAATTATCATTAGCAATTCATGCTGTATATTTATTAAAACATCCTGAGTTAAAAAATGAGTTTGATTTTATAGAAACTCCAAATATTGAATATATGCATGATTTAGAAAAATTAATCCCTATTGAAAAATATCCGGAAATGATAAAATATATAACTAATTTTATTGATTCTTCCGTTCCAATTTATTTATCTATTGGTATAAATGATTTCTATGAATTTGATTCTAAAAAAATTCAAGCTGAACAAATAAACAAATATATGAAATACGGTACTATAGAAGGTTACATAGATGAACTAAAAAGAATAGCAAATGATGTTAATTGGGATAGGTTCTTGAAAGAAAATATTTCGTTCTATCAAAATATTGTAGAAGAATATTGTAGGTTTCCTGATGATTTAGATTTGTCTGACATACAAAAATATTATGGGGTTAAAACAAAAAATTATATTTTTATTCCATCGGTTTTAATGAATGGCGGTTTTGGAGTGTCTGATAAAGAAGGAAATTTATATTATAATAAAGGTATACCTTATAATGAAAAGCAACATTGTTTTGAAGTTGATCATGAATATTTAGTAGAGTGTTTATTTCACGAGTTTTCTCATTCCATTGTAAATACTTTCGTAGATAAATATTTAGCCAACACTAGTGTTTTAGAATCTTTTTATTGGGATGCTGTTAAAAATAATCTTTTTAAGGTATACAGTGCCAACCATAAAACTATAATGTATGAATACTTAGTGAGAGCTAATGCCTATATTTTGGCGAGTAAATATTTTAAAAACAATATGCCATCTATCGAAGATGATTGGGTATTACCATATGGTTTTACTTACCTGCCAGATTTAGTTTACTTTACTAAAGAAAATCTTCCAAAATACGAAAATTATGAAGAATTTGTTCAAAAGGCAATTCCTATATTTATGAGTAGTTGTATACAACGAACAAAAAAACATAAATGAATTCTTCAATATCAACGTTGTTTAAAAGCTCTTCAAAATTAGAGAGTTTTTTTGCTTATTAAAAAGGTATAATGGTATGTGCAAAATTTGCACATACCACTTTTTATAAAAAAATATCAACAAACATACATTTGATTTGATATGCTGTTGGTGATGATGATATGAAGAAAACAACAAACGAAATTATATTATTTGAAAATCAAAAAGTTAAACTTGAAGTTAATATGAGTGATGAGACGGTATGGCTTACACAAAAGCAGATGGCAAAGCTATTTGGAAAAGATAGACGAACAATTACGAGACATATCCAGAACATTTTTAAAGATCACGAATTAGAAGAAACTTCAGTATGCTCATTTTTTGAGCATACTGCTGAAGATGGAAAAAAATATAGGGTTCAATACTATAACTTAGATATGATAATCTCAGTAGGATATCGTGTTAATAGTAAACAAGGAATTATTTTTAGAAAATGGGCAACTAAAGTTCTAAAAGATTATATGATAAAAGGTTATGCGGTAAATCAAAAAAGATTAGAGTATTTAGAGAAAACAATTCGATTAATTGATATTGCAAACCGTATAGATGATGAACTTGAAAATGACCAGGCTAGAGAAATTTTACGAGTGATTGGTGATTATTCTAAAGCTTTAAATTTATTAGACGATTATGATCATAGAACTTTGAAAAATATTAAGGGTACGAAAGATCAGAGAAAAATCACTTATGAAGATTGTATGGAATTGATCAAAAAATTAAGATTTAATGAAGAGAGTGATTTATTTGCGATAGAAAGAAATAATGGACTTGCTTCTATCATTAACAATATTTATCAAACCTTCGATGGGAAAGAAGTGTATCAGAGTGTAGAAGAGAAAGCAGTTAATTTTCTTTATTTAATCGTTAAAGATCATATTTTTATTGATGGAAATAAAAGAATTGCCGCTACTTTATTTATTTACTTTTTAAATTTTTATCAGATTTTATATAAAGGAGATAAGCAACTTATTGATAATAATACTTTAACCGCACTGACACTTTTAATTGCTCAGTCAAATCCTAAAGAAAAAGATATTCTTGTTGATTTAGTCATGAATTTCTTGAATTAAGTCATGTATTTATAGTAAATAAACTATTTTTTTGTAAACTTTTTCCAAATCATCAAAAAGTCTTTAAAAGAACAAATGTTCGTGTTAAAATGGATATGGTGATGGCGATGGGAAAAGTTTATGCCTGTATTGATTTAAAAAGTTTTTATGCGTCTGTAGAATGTGTCGAAAGAGGCTTAGATCCTTTAAATACGCATTTAGTTGTTGCGGATCCCTCTAGAACAGAGAAAACGATTTGTTTAGCTATCAGTCCTTCATTAAAACAATATGGACTTAAGGGAAGAGCTAGACTGTTTGAAGTAATCCAAAAAGTAAAAGAGGTTAATAGTATACGAAAAAGAAAGAATGGGTATCGTCCTTTTACTGGAAAGTCGGTGTATGATGAAGAGTTGAAAAAAGATTTTCGGAAAGAATTAGATTTTATTGTTGCCTCTCCAAGAATGGCCCTTTATATGGAATATTCAGCTAAGATTTATAACATTTATTTAAAGTATATGGCTCCAGAAGATATCTTTGTTTATTCTATTGATGAAGTTTTTTGCGATATTACGGCTTATTTGAAATACGATTCTCTTACTCCTAAACAATTTGTCACGAACATTTTAAAAGATGTTTATGAAACGACAGGTATTACGGCAACCGCAGGTTTAGGAACGAATCTCTTTTTAGCTAAAGTAGCCATGGATGTGGTTGCTAAACATGTAAAGGAAAATGAATATGGTGTTCGGATTGCGGCACTAAATGAATATACCTATCGTAAGAAGTTGTGGAGTCATAAACCTATTACGGATATATGGCGGGTAGGATCAGGAACCGCACGAAAATTAGAACAATATGGAATAGAGACGATGGGTGATCTTGCACGTTGTTCTCTGCAAGATGAAGATTTACTTTTTCGTTTATTTGGGGTTAATGCAGAACTTTTGATTGATCATGCTTGGGGATATGAACCTTGTACGATAGAATCGATCAAGAATTATAAACCACAATCTCATAGTATTCACTCTGGTCAAGTTTTAACTTGTCCCTATGATTATCACAAAACGAAATTGATTGTACGTGAGATGGCTGATTTATTGGCGTTAGATCTAGTCTCAAAAAGGCAAGTATCGGATCATTTAACGTTAACTATTGGATACGATATCGATAACATTACCAATAAATATATTGATTATGAGGGAGAAATTGTTAAGGATCACTATGGTAGAAAAATCCCTAAACATTCCCATGGAACGATTCGTTTGGATCATAAAACTTCTTCTTCTACTTTAATCATTTCGGCTATGACAAAATTATATGATCAAATTGTCAATCCTAAATTGTTGATACGAAGAATTACAATGAGTGCGAATGAGGTTACTCATGAGTTAGAAGAAGAACAAAAAACAAAATATAAACAGTTTGATTTATTCTCTTCCTTAGAAGAGCAAAATAGAAAAATAGATCAGGAAAGAGGAGAAGAAATGAAAGATCGAAAGTTACAGAACGTTGTTTTAACGATTAAACATAAATATGGCAAGAATTCTATTATTAAAGGGATGAATTTAGAAGAGGGTGGGACAACGATCGAAAGAAATAATCAAATTGGAGGTCATCATGCCTAAGTATGACGATATCATTGATCTTCCGCATTATGTTTCACGTAAGAGAAAACCCATGTCTTTAGAACAACGTTCTTCTCAATTTGCTCCCTTTTCCGCTTTATCTGGTTATCATGAAAAAATAAAAGAAGTAGCTAGAATAACGGATAAAAAAATAGAGTTAGGAGAGTCTAGAAAAAAAGTATTAAATGAAAAGATCATGATTCTAATGAATCAAATAAAAAAGAAACCTTTCGTAAAAGTAACTTATTTTGTATCAGATCAAAATAAGGATGGTGGGACTTATCAAGTGATAGAAGGTCATATTCGAAGAATTGATGAAGTAATAAGATATCTTTATTTTATCGATTCTTCAAAGATTCCTTTGGATGATATTTTAGATATTTCTATTTTATAAAAGATGTGTTATACTGTTAATAGATGAAACCTTATAAAGAGTAGTGGAGGGACTGGCCCGATGATCCTACAGCAACCTTTTAAGTTAGGTGCTAAAGCCAGCAGATAAGGGACTAGAAACAAGTTCCTAAACTTGTTTTTTCTTTATATGTTTCACAGTAGAGGAGAGAAGTATATGAGATTATATTCAAATGAAATTGTTTTTCGTGGGCATCCAGATAAAGTTTGTGATCAAATTAGTGATGCTTTAGTGGATGCTTATTTAAAAGAAGATACGCATGCGAGATGTGCGATTGAAGTTATGGGAGGAAAAGGCAAAATTTTTATTACTGGCGAAGTTACATCTTCCGCACAAATTGATATTCCTACCATTGTTCATCGTGTCTTACAAGATATTGGCTATGATAAAGAGTATGAAATTGTCAATAACTTAGGAGAACAAAGTAGAGATATTGCTTTAGGAACGAATGATGAAGTTGGTGGAGCGGGAGATCAAGGAATGATGTTCGGATACGCTTGTGATGATACGTTAGAATTATTGCCAACAGCCATGGTTATTTTACAAAAGTTGAGTCAGTGGTATGATGAAAAAAGAAAAGAGTGTTCTTATCTTTTACCAGACGGGAAAGCCCAAATTACAGGATATTATGATGATCAAATGAAATTACAAAAAATCAAGTATTTTACTGTTTCTTATCAAAATGATGAACAACATCGTTCTCTTACCGATACGATGATTAAGGAAAAGTGTGTGGAGCTTGCTAAGGAATATGGAGTAGAAATTGAAGAATTTTTAATTAATCCTACCGGAAGATTTTTAATTGGTGGTTTTGAAGGAGATTCTGGATTAACGGGAAGAAAAATTGTGGTTGATAGTTACCAATCGTTTGCTCGTGTGGGTGGAGGAGCTTTTAGTGGAAAAGATCCTAGTAAAGTAGATCGTAGTGGAGCGTATAAAGCAAGAGAAATTGCGAAAGACTATTTACAAAAGTATCATTTAAAATGGTGTAGTGTTCAAATTAGTTATGCGATTGGAATATCTAAACCACTCGCGATTTATATTGATAGTAATATGGGGAATATAGAAGTTCCAGATTCTCTATATGAAGAGTGTACCCCTAAAAGAATGATTGAAGATTTAGATTTATATCATACTTGTTATGAAGAAAAAGCTCGTTTTGGTCATTTTATGAATTAAATGCTTTTTTAGAAACGTATAATAGAAGTAAAATCATCGGATATTTAGGGATGATACTAGATTTCAAATCAGGGATTTGGTACAATAAAAAAAGAAAGTGGGCATAGTATGAAATTAGTAAAAAATGGCATTTATCGACATTTTAAAGGGGACTATTATCTTTTATTAGATATCGCATATCACAGTGAAACTTTAGAAAAAATGGTCGTTTATCGTGCTTTATATGATGAGTGTAAATGTTGGGTAAGACCTTATGATTTATTTGTAGAAGAACTTGATCCTAAAAAATATCCAAATGCGAAACAAAAACATCGTTTTGAGTTACAACAAATCAAGAGTGTGAAACTTGAAAAAATGTAAATGGTTTTTCTTTTTCTTCGCACTGGCTATTTTTATTCTGTTTACGATTTTAGTTGTTACAAATAATGTCGCATGGTTTGATGATCCTATTTATCATTGGTTACATTCACTATTTCACGATCAAACAACCACTTTCTTCCTAATTGTTACGAGTTTGTCCAGTCCTCTTGTACTGATTGTCATCTCTATTTTATTATTAATTACTAATAAAGATCGTAAGTTATCTTTGTTAGTTATTCTAAATTTATTTTTAAGTATTATTGGTAATGCACTGTTAAAAGAAATTTTTGTTCGAGAAAGACCAAGTGATTTTCCTTTAATTAAAGAAACTGGATATAGCTATCCAAGTGGTCATTCGATGATTAGTATGGCTTTTTATGGTTTTTTAATCTATATTATATGGCAAACCAATTGGTCTAAAAGAACGAAAATAATTTGCTCTATTGTTTTAGGTCTTATTATTTTCTTAATCGGTTGTAGTCGTATTTATCTTAGAGTACACTATCCAAGTGACGTTGTAGCTGGTTTTGCGATTTCTTTTGTCTATTTATACATTTTTATTCATATAATCAAAAAGAAGTGGAGTGTTTAAGATGGGATTGTTTCGAAGAAGATTTAAAAAAGATATTCATAGTCCATTATGGAAAAGTTTTTATTATGCGTTTCAAGGAATTATCGAAGCGTTAAAAGAAGAACGTAATTTATGTATTCATTTTACAGCGATGATCCTAGTTATTATTTTTGGTCTTTATTTTGATATTACCAAAAGTGAATGGATGACTTGTGTCATTTTATTTGGCTTAGTCATCTCTCTAGAACTTGTCAATACAGCGGTAGAATCAACGATTGATTTATGTTGTCCAGACATTCATCCGAAAGCAAAACTTGCCAAAGATACAGCAGCGGGTGCGGTGCTTGTTGCGGCCATTGCTTCTGTCATTGAAGGTCTTATTATTTTTGTACCATATTTTATTTCTTAGGTGTTGAATTTCAACACCTTTTTCACTTAATTTTCAGTTTTAAAAAGATGAACTTTATTGACTATTAGTAAGGCATAGAATATAATGATTTATAGAAAGAAGGTAGGGACGTGCTGATACTAAAAAAGATTACAAAAGTATATACGACGGCTGGGTAAATCTAACTAAAAATGTTGGTGATACGTATGTAGATGAAAGTGCTACTGCTACTGATAACATCGATGGAGATTTAACAAATAAAATTACAGTAGAGTATGTATATTATGATGAACAAGGTGTTCGTTATACACCAAATCCAACAGAAATTAAACTTGATAAACCAGGTCAATTTGTAATCATTTATAAAGTAACAGACCAAGCTGGAAATAAAAGAGAATTATCACGTCGTATTAACGTCGTTGGTGATATTACCGCTCCAGTTCTTGAAGGTGTAGAAAGTAATCAAACATATTATGGTTCTATAAATTATAATATGTATGATAATAAAGGTGAATTTGATATTTATTATGATTTAGGAAATCATTATCAAACTTGTGAAGAATTAATGAGCGATCCTAATGTTCAAGCAACTAAAATACCTGTAAAGGGTTCTTATGTAGGAACTTATCCAATTATGGGAAATTTTGATGGTGTTAGTGTTTGTTTAGTGGATAATTCAAATAACAAAACTTTCTATCATAACATTTCTTTAAGAAAATAAATGAAAGGGAATGAAATCATTCCTTTTTTTATTCTTTTATGATATACTGATATTGAAGTAAAGAGGTAGAAATTATGGCATATATTAAATTTAAAGAATGATCAAAATATTTTAATTTTAAAAAAGAAGTAACAGAAGAGAATTTACCAGAATATGTAAAAGAGTATGTAAGTTCAGGAGAGAAAATTTTATTAGGATATAAAAATAATAAAGATTATGCTTTATTTACGAATAAACGTATGATTTTATTTGATCGTGATCCAATGGCTGTTCATTATAAAAAAATTCATATGTTTCCTTATCATTCTATATCTACAAGTGCAGTTTGTTTTAAACCAGGAAAAGCAGAACTCTTATTTAGTTTTGATAGTGGTTATCAGCTTCACATTAATTTTATTGATATGCATCATGACAAAAAAGAAAATTTAAAGAAAATTTATAAGATCATGATGGAAGAAAAAATAAGATAAACATCGGAGGTTTTATGAAGTTAGATGTATTAAAAAACATGAGTTATGGTATGTACATTATTGGCGCACGTGACGAAAAAATGGTTGGATGTGTTGCCAATACAGTTGTTCAAATTACCAATGATCCTATTACGTTTATTGTCAGTTTGAATAAAAATAATGTAACAACAAAAACAATTTTAAAGACGAAAAAATTTAGTGTGTCTATTTTAGATGAAGAAACAAATCCAGAAGTTATTGGTACCTTCGGTTACCATACTTCTAGGGAAATAGATAAATATGAGAAAGTTCATTATCAAGAAGTAGATGGACTGCCAGTGTTAGAAGATAGCTGTGGTTATATTACGTGCGAAGTTATAAATATTTTAGAAACAACTACTCATTTAGTCATATTAGGTAAAGTTCTTACAATGGATGGTTACAAAGATACAAGGCCGATGACCTATCGTTTTTATCACGAACAATTAAAAGGGAAGAGTCCTAAGACCGCACCTACGTATATTCCAGAAACAAATACTAAAAAAACAGTATGGAAATGTAAAGTATGTGGTTATGAAGTAGAAATGGATAAATTACCAGAAGATTATCGTTGCCCTATTTGTGGACAACCTATGACAGCATTTGAAAGAATAGAAAAATAATCTATTCTTTCTTGCTTATTAAACATATTTATGTTAAAATGATATTGTTCTGGTCCGTTGGTGAAAGGGTTAACACGCACGCCTCTCAAGCTTGTATTTATGGGTTCGAACCCCATACGGACTACCAATTTGTAAATAAGAGATACTTTGGTATCTTTTTTTCTTACAAAGATGTAAGTAAAAAAGAATGTTTTGTTATAGTTTTTTTATTTCTTTTTCGATATAATGGATAGGAGGTGAGCAAGATGGAAGTGGTATCTTGGATTGGAAGTAATGCGAGTATGTCAGGATATATGAATGCGATTAAAGTGGCTGTTTTAACTTTTCCGTTTCTTGCTTTTTTAATTACGATTCCTTATATGATTAGTCAGTATCGTAAATATGGAGCCATTCATTCCTTACGTACTTTAATTATTTATTCGTTTGTATTATATTTGTTAGCTGCGTATTTTTTAGTGATTTTACCACTTCCATCTATGGAAGTAGTAGAGTCCTTAACAACGCCTAGGACACAACTGGTACCGTTTGCTTTTATAGGAGATATGGTGCGAGATAGTCATTTTGTTTGGAGTGATCCTTCTACTTATTTAGACGCTATTTTAAATCCAAGTGTCTATGTCGTATTGTATAATATTTTACTTACCATTCCTTTTGGAATGTATTTGCGTTATTATTTTAAGAAGGACTTAAAAACGACCATTTTATATACTTTCTTACTTAGCTTATTTTTTGAGCTAACGCAACTTAGTGGCCTATATTTTATTTATCCTAGAGGATATCGTTTGTTTGATGTTGATGATCTGATATTAAATACGAGTGGAGGACTTTTGGGATATTTCTTAGGTGGATTATTAACTCTATTTTTACCGAAGAGAGAAGAGATTGATGAACGTTCTTATGAATCAGGAAAACATATTTCATTTTTTAGAAGAGTCATGTCAGTTGGCTTTGATGTCTTATTATACTTGTTATTTAGTAGTATTACTTATTTTATCTTCAAAAATATGTTAGTCTCATACTTTGTCTACTTTGTTTTAATTCCATTTATTTGTAATGGAAAAACACTTGGACAGATGTATATGAAAATTCAAATGGTAACCAAAGATGATCAAAAAATCAAACTATTTCGTTTGACTATCCGCCAGTTTAGCTGTTTATTTATCTATATTTTATTGCCTTTTCTTGTATTTTATTTAATGAGAAACTTAACTTTTATGGGTGAGAATATTTATGCATTATGTTTCATTTGTTCCGGTTTTGTTTTATTCCTTTTATATTTGATTTCTTTTATTCGTTTAATCAAAAAGAAAACCTTGTTTCACGAGATGATCACAGGTACTAAAATGATTAGTGTGATTAAATACGAAGTAGTGAAACAGAAAGAAATAGAGAAAAGTGATGCATTAGAAGAATCAGAGTAAAAGAAAAAATTGTTTTAAAAAATGATAGAAAGAAGATGATCTTTCTTTTTTCTTGATTAGTTTACACCCCTTTTAATTTGTGTTAAAATAGTAGTGCAAGGGAGAGATATTGTGATTGTAGTATATCGTGGAACACTTTGTAGAGTGTTAAAAAAGACAAAAGGGGAAGGCTATCCGGTATCTGTTTATATCGATCAAAATTTTAAAGGAGAACTTATTAAAGAGGTATCGGTGATTCAAGTGGGAAAACATGAGTATTATAGTTCATCAGAAGGAAAATCTTATCAAAGTTATTCCCATGATATGAGACCAGGCGATGAATACATATCATTTCAAAAAGTAAAACGAAAAGGAGACTAATTATGACACAAAAAGAATTAGCTACATTACTATTACCTAATGTAGAACATACAAGAGAATATTATGAAGAATTATATCCAGAACGAAATTTACCTGAAGGAACGATGGTTACTAGATATGCGCCTAGTCCAACAGGATTTGTGCATATGGGAGCTATTTATACATCGTATATTAATGCTAAAATGGCCCATCAATCAGATGGAGCATTTTTCTTACGAATTGAAGATACCGATCAAGCACGTGAAGTAGAAAATGGTGTCGAAAATATTTTACGTGATTTAGATGACTTTGGAATTATACCAGATGAAGGTGTTACGTTAGATGGAGAAAAAGGCTCTTATGGACCTTATATTCAAAGTAAACGTAAAGATATCTATCAAGCATTTGCTAGAGATTTAATTGAAAAAGGACTTGCTTATCCATGCTTCTTATCGAAAGAAGAAATGGATGAAATTCGAGATAGTCAAGAAAGAGTAAAAGCTCGTATTGGAATTTATGGAGAGTGGGCAAGAAGTCGTTATCTAACCACAGAACAAATTTTAGAAAAAATAAATGCTGGTATTCCATATATTATCCGTATTAAATCCAATGGTAATTTTAATCATAAGATTACAATTAAAGATTGCGTTAAAGGAAATATTGAAATGCCTGAAAATGATATTGATACCGTAATTATTAAATCAGATGGTTTACCAACATATCATTTTGCTCATGCGGTGGATGATTATTTAATGCACACAACTCATGTCATTCGTGGTGACGAATGGGTATCTAGTTTACCTGTTCATATTGAATTATTTAAACTATTAGGTGTAAAGCCTCCAAAGTATGCCCATATCGCACCAATCTCTAAATTAGAGAACGGAAATCATCGTAAACTAAGTAAGCGTAAAGATCCAGAAGCTGCTGTTAGTTATTATAGTCAGTTAGGAATTCCTAAAGAAGCGGTTAAAATCTATTTAGCTACTGTAGCTAATTCTAATTTTGAACGTTGGTTTGAGGCAAATCCAAATGCAGATATCAATGATTTTAAAATGGAATTCAGTAAAATGAGTAAAAGTGATTCTTTATTTGATCAAGAAAAACTTTATAATATTTCTCGTAACTATATTTCAAAACTACCAGCAACGAAAGTTTATGAAAGTGCCTTAGAATATGCGTCTAAATACGATTCTGAATTAGAAGAATTATTAAAGAAACATAAAGATTTTTCAATTGCATTATATAATATTGAAAGAGAAAGAAAGAAACCTCGTAAAGACTATGTGATGTATAGTGATATTAAAAATCAAACATGGTACATGTATGATGAATTATATAATCCTGAAAAAGTAGAATATGAATTTGGACGTATCAATGATCCAGAAGAAATTAAAAAGATTCTATCTCTTTATTTAGACAAATATTATGTAGAAACAGATGATGAATCTACTTGGTTTAATCGTATGAAAGAGTTATCTGAAGAATTAGGATATGCTTCTGATATGAAAGCTTATCGTGAAAATCCAGATGCTTATAAAGGAAACGTTGCGGATGTTAGTATTGTTTTACGTGTTGCGTTAACAAGCAAAGCACAAACACCTAATTTATATGATTTAATGAAATTGTTAGGTCGTGAAAGAATGACTAAACGTTACCAACATTTTATAAAAAAATAATAGTATTAAAAAAAGCAGAAATTGAATTTCTGTTTTTTGATGACTTAATCATCTATAAGCACTATTTTGTTTTGTTATGCACGTCTGTAAAATAATGTAAAATTTAAAAAAGTTGAAATATGCTAGATTTAAGAAATTGGTAAGAATCGTTTTACCAATTTTTTGTTTTTTCTAAACAGATTTTAGATATCTGTAAAAAGATCTTCTCAGAAACCTCAAAAGTGCCGTTTGACCCTTGATTTTGAATGTGTTATAGTGTCTC
>ERZ1643251.4391-NODE-4391-length-12307-cov-5.613043_pt1 | contig 12307 bp, 10 predicted proteins | sample MGYA00579261_ERZ1643251 | MGnify/ENA primary metagenome ERZ1643251 (study PRJEB29033, sample SAMEA4952267) | chicken gut metagenome | biome: Broiler Chicken; feature: Gastrointestinal Tract; material: Caecum | place: Ireland | collected 2018 | study: Broiler... | reverse complement strand
AAGGCAAACTGCGCATCCGCGCCTCGGGCAGCGCGGGCACGCACAACGGCATGCGTAGCATCATCGGCGAGATCGGCACTTCCGATTTTCCCCGCATCCGCATCGGCATCCGCGACGAGGCTGTGAACATACCCATCATCAACTATGTACTCGCGCAGATAAAAAAAGAGGATTACCCGCTCTTTGCCGACGCCTGTTCTTCGGCGGCGGACGCGGCGATCGCCTTTGCGCGCGGCGAGGAGATCGAGCGCGTCATGAGCGCGTACAATAAGAACTGACCCCGCGAGGGGCGAGGAGGGCAAATGCCCCGCGATTTCTTCAGTTCGCACAATTTAGGTGCCGATTATCTCGGCATGGAAAACGACCTCCGCCTCGGCCTGCCGACGGCGGTTTTCGGCGTTGCGGAGGCGCACAAGGCGCTGATCGCCGCCTCCTGCGTGCCGGGGCGCATCGTATATGTAACGGCGGACGCGCAGACCGCCGCCCGCGCAGCCGCGGAGATCGCCGGCTTTACCGGCGAGGCGCCCGTCCTGCTCCCCGCGAAAGACGAGGTGCTGCTCTATAAAGACGCCGTCTCGCGCGACGCGCTGTTCCGCCGTATGGCGGCGCTGCACGCTTTCCGCAAGGGCGCGCGCATCCTCGTGTGCGACGTCGAGGGCCTGCTCCAACTCTTCCCCGAAGACGTGCCTTCCCTCCGCCTCGAAGAGGGGAAGGAAACGGATTTTTCCTCCCTTCCCGCCCGCCTTGTCCGCCTCGGCTACGTCCGTTCTGCCACGGTGGAGGGCAGGGGGAGCTTTGCTCTGCGCGGGGATATCCTCGATATTTTCCCCGTCAATGCGGAAAACCCCGTGCGCGTCGACTTTTTCGGCGACGAGGCGGAAAAGATAAAGCCGTACGATTTCGTTACCGGCGAACGGCTCTCCCTCGCGAAGAGCGTGGAGATCGCCGCCGCGACGGACGTATTTTTTGCGAAAGGGGAAGAGGCGCGGCTGAAAGACGCGCTGTACGGCGAACTGTCCTCCTTCAAGGATCCCGCCGCTTATGAACGCGCGCAGGCGATCGCGGGGGAGATCTCGGCAAAGATGGAGGGCGGCGCGCCCTTCGGCGGGGCGTCTTTCCTCCTGCCGCTGCTCGGGAACAGTACGGACTTTGCCTCCTTCTTCGGCGACGTGCTCTATCTGTTCGACGAATGCAAGGCCGTTTCCGACCGCATCGACGCTTTGGAAAAGGAACACGAGGCGCGCTTTGCGGGGCTGAAGAGGGGCGGGGAGGCGTTCTCCTTTTCCCGCCGCCAGCTGCTGACGCGCGAAGAATTCTGCGATAAACTCGAAAAGGCGAGGTGCGCCGCCCTGCAGACCTTTGCGTCCCGCACCTATTTTTTCGATCCTCTCAAAGTTTATAACCTGCATTCCACGCCGGCGGGGCGCTATCTCAACGGGTTCGTGAACCTCGTCAGCGACGTGCGCAGCTGGCGCGCCAACAAATACCGCGTCATGCTGTACTGCGGGAACGCCTCCCGCGCGCAGAAGATGCGGGAACTGCTCTTCGACGAGGGCATCCCCGTGCAGGACTGCCCCGCGTCTCTCGAACTTCTCAAGGGGGTCGCCGTGCTCGAGGAGGAACTGCCGCGCGGCATCGTCCTGCACGAGCAGAAACTCGCGGTCATCGGCACCTCCGACCTCTATACGAAGGCGACGGTGAAAAAGCGCATCCGCCGCCGCAGGAACGATATGTTCACCTCCCCCGAGGTGGGGGACTACGCCGTGCACGAAACGCACGGCATCGGCCGCATCACGGGCACGAAGAAGATCGAAACGACGGACGGCACCAAAGAATACATCGCCCTCGAATACCGCGGCGGCGACGTGCTGTACGTTCCCGTCGAGCAGATGGACATCCTCTCCCGTTATACGGGCGAGGAATCTCCCGCTCTCTCGAAGATCGGGGGCGCGGAGTTCGAGAAGGTCAAGCAGCGCGTAAAGGCATCGCTGAAAGCGATGGCGTTCGACCTCAAAAAACTGTACGCCGCCCGCGCGGAAAAGAAGGGGTTCGTGTTTTCCCCGCACGAGGAGGAGATGGCGGAGTTTGCCGCCGCCTTCGACTACGAGGAAACGCCCGACCAGCTCTCTTCCGTCGAAGAGATCCTGTCGGATATGTGTTCGCCCAAAGTGATGGACCGCCTGCTCTGCGGCGACGTGGGCTACGGCAAGACGGAAGTGGCGCTCCGCGCGGCGTATCTGTGCGTGCTCAACGGCAAGCAGGCGGCGCTCATGTGCCCCAATACCATCCTGTGCCGCCAGCATTTCGAAACGGCGGCGAAGAGATTCGCCGATTTCGGCGTCAACGTAGAGATGCTCAACCGCTTCAAAACGCCGCGGGAACAGGAACAGACGCTCGCGCGCCTCGCGGCGGGGAAGGTCGACCTGCTCGTCGGCACGCACCGCCTGCTCTCCTCCGACGTGAAGTTCAGGGACCTCGGCTTGCTCATCCTCGACGAGGAACAGCGCTTCGGCGTGGAGCATAAAGAGAAGATCAAGAACATGAAAAACGACGTCGACTGCCTGACGATGACGGCGACGCCCATCCCGCGCACGCTGCATATGTCCCTTTCCGGCATCCGCGACATCAGCACCATCGACACCCCGCCCACCAACCGCCTGCCCGTGCAGACCTATGTGGTGGAGGAGACGGAGACGCTCATCCGCGACGCCTGCGTGCGCGAGCTTGCGCGCGGCGGGCAGGTGTTCATCCTCTACAACCGCGTGGAGAGCATTTACAGCTTCGCCGCGAAAATAGAGCAGATCGTCCCCGAAGGAAAGATCTGCGTCGCGCACGGCCGCATGGACAAGAACGTGCTGGAAAACGGCATCCTCGGCTTTTACGAGGGCAAGACGGATATCCTCGTCACGACGACGATCATCGAAAACGGCATCGACCTTCCCCGCGCGAATACCCTCATCGTCATCGACGCGGACCGCCTCGGCATCTCGCAGCTGTACCAGCTGCGCGGCAGGGTGGGCAGGGGTTCGGTGCTCGCGCACGCCTATTTCACCTTCAAACCCGAAAAGGTGATGACGGAGACCGCAACGAAGCGCCTGCAGGCGATCATGGAATTTACCGAACTGGGCAGCGGCTTCAAGATCGCCATGCGCGACCTCGAAATACGCGGCGCGGGCTCGGTGCTGGGGCGCGAACAGCACGGGCATATGGACAAGGTGGGCTACGAGCTGTACGCAAAACTGCTCAAAGAGGAGCTGACGGGGGAGGAACAGACGGTCGCCGACCTCGACATCAAGGCGGACGCCTTCATCCCCGAAAGCTATATCGAGGCGAGCGCCTCGAGGCTGGACTGCTACAAGCAGATCGCCGAGATCCGCAGCCTGGACGATTACAAGCGCGTCTGCCTCTCGATGGAGGAGAACTACGGCAGGATGCCGCCCGAAGTGCTCAACCTCCTCGTCATCGCCGTCCTCAAATCGTACGCGGCGAAATTCAATATCCGCAAGATCTCCGTGAGCGCGCGGGGCGGTATGCTCGAGCTTCCCTCGGTCAACAGCCTTGCCGACAAACGGCTGTCCGCCGCACTCGACCGCTATGCCGCCACGGTGCGCCTCGAGATGTCGAAGGCGCCTTCCGTCGCCTTTGCGGGCGGAAAAGACGCGCAGGCGGTCATGCTGGCGATGACAAAGTTCCTCCGATATGCGGAAAACGCCGCCGCGTGAGGGAAACAGGGGAATTTTTCATGAATTTAACTCGTTTTTCATGGAAATACGATTGCATTTCTCTTTCAAATAAGCTATAATAAAGTATATTGCGATTCCAACGAACCCGGAGCGATTTTCGACTATGAAGAAAAAAATCACCAAGATCATCTGCGCCGTGCTTGCGGCGGCTTTCGCGCTCGGCATCTTTGCGGGGTGCGATCTGCTCGTCACCGACAACCGGCGCGACATGGAGCAGGTCGTCGCGGAGGTCAACATCGGGAGCGATTCGGATGCTCTCACCGAAACCTTCGAACTGCTCGGCGCCACGCTGGGCGAGGGCGTATCTTCCCGCCTCGGAGACATCCTCTCCACCGACGAGATCTATAAGAGAGACCTTGTCGCTTACTTTTTAAGTTACGGCTACAATTATATCTCGCAGGGCAGCAGCTATGCACAGGCCTTCCGGACCATCATGGACGGGCTTGTCGACCGCAAGCTGGTCGCACAGTTTGCCACCGTCTGCTATCTCAACGCGGGCAGCGTCGACGTCGACCGCGACAGCATCGACAAGACGGACAAGGGATATTCTCCCATCGGCGAAACCGACGGCCTGCGCATGAGCAAAGAGATCAGCGTGGACGGCTACCTCGCCGCTCTGGAAGGCAAGGAAGGGGATGCGGCGGCAGTCGCCGGGTTCGAGTATTTCCTCACCGAAGACGAGATCAATTACGCGAACTATCTCGTGATGTCTTCCATAAACAGCGCCATTGATACCTACGAAGAGGAGATCATCGTCGCCGACAGCAGCGACACGACGACTTCGGGTACGAGCAGGGCCGTTCCCACGGGTGCGAACACCATTTCCGACACATACTATCCGAAAAAAGAAGTTGACGGCGCGACGCAGATCGACTACGATATCTATACCGGCTATAACAACGTGTCCGACTGCGGCGAATATGAAAAGCTGGACGGCTCCACCGTCTACACCCGCACGAGGGCATACGCGCGTTTCCTCAACTCCCTCCGCCAGAATTATCTCATTCAGGACGGCGAGAGCGCGGTGACGGACGTCAAGGAGCTTTCCTACTATACGGTCGAACTGAAGACCCAGCTCGAACAGCGGCTCATCACCAAATTCAACGCGACGCTCACTTTAAGCATGGCGAACAGCCTCACGGCAGAGGTGCTGGGCGAGGCGTACAGCATCGAACTGCGCCAGCAGCAGGAATCCGCAAAGACCGCTTCTTCCTTCACGACCACGATGGACAGTCTGTCCGATACTTCCTTCGTCGTGTATTCTCCCGACGAGAGGACGTACGGCTACGTCTACAACATCCTTCTTCCTTTCAACGCCACGCAGACGCTCAACCTCGCGGAAGTCTCGCAGAGATATACCTCCGGCACCGCGGAATATTATGCGGCGCGCAACGCGGATGAAGGCATCCTCAAGGCGGTGCGCGGCACAGACCAGCGCGAGTATTGGTTCAACGGCGATACCGATTACAGCTATGTCGCCGAGGGCGAGTACTATCAGAACGCGGCGAACGCGGGAAGGGAGAAAAATTACCTCTTCTTTGAAGACAGCTATGTGACGAGCGACGAGGGGATCGCGCGCTATGCGGGCAAATATCCGTACAGCGGCGCCGTCACGGAAAACGAAGACGGGACGTATTCTCTGACCCCCGACAAGCTGGACATTGACCAGTTCATTACAGAGATGAACGCGTATATCAACTGGTATGTCAATTACAGCCTCGGCAACGAGACGGACGAGACCTATACTTCCGGCGGTTACTTCAATAAATCCGACAGCGGCATGACCTGGGATGCTCCCGACGGCAGCGACTTCTATGCCACTACGGCGGAGGACTTCCCCAAAGACGCGAACGGAAAGATCGACCAGAGCGCGAACATCTACTATAAGGGCAAGGTCAGCGGTATTTCCGGCAGCGACGGCAAGACGCTGGATGCGGCGAATTACCTCACCGAGGGCACCGTTTCCTACGCGGCGCTGTGTGCCGTCAACGAGCTGATGTTCGCCTATACGACCGATACCGCCTGCCTCAATACCTACTTCGGATATTCCATCGCCTCCATAGAGGAGTCCACGACGTACGTTGCGGAATTCGAGTATGCGTCGCAGGAGGCCATACAGAAAGGGGCTGGGACGTATTATGTGGTCGCCACCGATTACGGCTGGCATATCATCTACGTTTCCTTCGTGTTCAACGGCGGCGAAACGTACGCGGGCGGCTTCAATTATCAGGAAAGGAATAACGAGGGGACGTTCTCTTACTACTATTATCAGGCAAAGAAGAGCGAGGTCACCTCGAGCTATTCGACGGATGCGCAGAACGACATCATCACGCTTCTGAACAACGACAGCGTCGTTTCCACTTATCCCGGAAGATATGCAGACCTCACCAGCATCGGCTGATGATCAGAACAGGCAAAAAGCCCGCGCGATTGTGCGCGGGCTTTTGTTTATCGGCGGAGAAAATTTTTAGCGAAAGTGCGCGCTTTTCGTTTGCAATATCCGCGGAAGTATGGTAAAATAATAAATGCAGTGCAGGAGTCGCCTAATGGTATGGCGCCAGCTTCCCAAGCTGGTTCCCGCGGGTTCGATTCCCGTCTCCTGCTCCAAACGAAAAGGCGTCCGCCGGTATTCCGGCGGACGCCTTTTCGTTTGTTCAAAGGTTATCGGCAAAAAACATAAAAAATTTCCGAAGGACGGGAAGCAGGGCTTTTTTTGTCCCATCGGGTATGCTATAATAGAAGCGAGAGGAGAAATATGAAGGCAAAAAAATATCTTATCATTCTTATTCTGAAGTACCTTGAAGCGAACAGCGACGAAAAACATCCGCTCACGCAGACGCGGATCGCGGAGGAGATCTCCGGAGTGTTTCCGTGCGATCGCAAAACGGTCGGGCGCAACCTGCGCTTTCTCAAAGAAGTCGGGTACCCGATCAAAAAAACATCGCGGGGGTTTTATCTCGGCAAGCGCCTGTTTACGGTAGAAGAGCGCGAATTTGTTCTGAACGCCGTCGCCGCGGCGCCGGGCAAGACGCAGGAGGAAAAGGCCGATTTTCCGAGAAGCTGCTTTCCGTGCTGCACCGTTTGCGGAGGTGAGATATGCAGTACGCTGACACAGCCTTTATTTATGCCTGCCCCGTCTGCGGCAGCCGCTATTGGGAAGACTGTATTGCGGGGTGTACGCTGTATATGGAGCGGGAGTATACCGACGGTACAGTGATCTATAATATTCCGCGGATGCCCTGGCTCACGCAATGCCCGCGGTGCGGCAGCCTGTTCGACAGAAAATTTCTCGTGTTTCAGGAGAATTTTCCGGACGCATATCCGCATCTGTACCGCGGCTGGGAAGAGGCGGAGCAGAAGCCTGCAAGCCTTACGCCCGACGCATCCCTTTGGGAAGCGGCATACAAAAAGGGGCTGTATTTTCCGCCGTCGGTAGGAGAGGCGGAACGGAAAGAATACGGGGAGAAGGTGCTCGTTTCTCTGTGGCGGGCGTATCACTGGCCGAAAGACGGCAAGGTACAGATCTCCCGCCGCGGGTATGAGGAATTTACCCGGCACCTGCTGCGTACGCTCCCGCCCGATAAAGAAGAGAACGTACTCATTCTTGCGGAAGCAAACAGGCATTTGGGCAATTTCGGCGAGTGTATGCGGCTGCTGCGCACGGTGACGTGCGCAAAAAACAACTTTCTGCGCATCGCCGCCATTGCCGAAGGTGCGCGTTCGGGCAATACGCGCACGCAGGAGGTGTCCGGCAACAAGTTCGACCTGTTTCGAAAGAGATACCTGTTGCCGGATGCGCGCCAAAGGGAGGAGCTGCTGCGCGCGAACTCGTTCGTTGCGGTATATGTGCCGCAGTCCTTCCCGGAACATCTCGCTCCCGTCGAATATACGGAGGCGGTGCGGAGATTCCTTGCCGGGCGGAAAGAGGGGGAAGGGCTCGCCGGAACCGACGAAAAAGAATACGCTGCCGCTGCCGGCCTCGGGTTCACCGCCGTGCTGCGCGGCGCGTGGGAAAGCCCGGGAGCGTGGCCGGACGAGCGAAAGGAATACCTCGTCAAAATGCTGTTTTGCTGCAGCGCGATCCCGCCGGAGATGTCAGGCCCGGTTTACGGGCTGAACGTTTATGCGTGCATTTCGGGGAACCGGCTGCGCGACGTCTGGGCGCTTTCGTTCGGGCCGGCAATAGAAGAACGCGCAAAATTTTTGCCGGACGAAGTGTTCCGCGTTTCTGAAGAAGGCCCGCTGACCATTCTCGACGATATCATGACCGGGCTGTATCCGCTCACGGACGTGCGGAACGAACTGTGCGGCATCGACTTTTCCGGATGGGACGACGGCAGCGGATTCGCACGGATCCCGTCGGACCGGCTGTACGCCTGCCTGCCGGAAGAAAATAAACAAAAAGAGGAGGATTAAGATGGCAAAATTTATCGGAACGGCTGAGGAGATCGGGAGATATCTCGGCGACTTTTTAGACGGACTCGTAGACGGGCGCGTCGAGGAATTGAAGCGGAGTTATGGAAACATATGCGTCGCCTGCGGCAGGCGCGAGACCGCGTTGGAGACCGTGCCCGCGAAGGGATACGAGCGGGAACAGACGCTCCGTTCGGTGTTGGAAAGGGGCAAATACTTTTGCGTTGACGGCGAATATCTCGTCGGGCTCAATGACCTCATCGACGATTATTGGGATTCGTTGGAGCCTGCGGCGGATAATTTCTTTTTTCTGTGCCCCGAATGCCGGAGGAAATATGAAAAAGGAGAACTTTCCGACGAAAAGATCATTTTGGGGCGTCTCGAACAATGCCGGCGCTTGCTGGCGGCGGCCGGGACGGGGCAGAAACTTTCTTCCGGCATTTCAAAAGCAGTGCTGTACAAGCGGGAGGAGGAAAGCGTACAGGAATATGTGCAGCGTCTCTTTTTTACGCTGTACCGCGAGGAACTGCTTACGCCGGAACTGCTGGGAAATTTGCAGAACAGGAGGTACTGCGAAGAAAACTTCGGCATAAGATATCCGCTGCTGGAACGCGACGAAAGCAAGATCAGGCCTGCAGGCCACGCCCGCTATTATGTCACGTTCAGACTCGGGGGAGAGTATTATTTATGCAGCCAATGGTGGAAAGAAAATTTCCCGGAGTATACGCGACTGCTGCACAGATGGGTCGACGGTCTGAAAATATGAATGCCTGAAAGCAAAAGCGGGGCGGCCATCCGGCCGCCCCGCTGCTTTGTTGTCGCAGAGACGTTTTGTTATTCCGCGAGCAGCCTGCGTATCAGTTCCCGCCCTTCGCCGAGAAAGACGCCCGCCTTTTTCGCGTTTTCTTCATCGTATGCGGGCGCTCCCGCATATCCTTTTTCGCTGTCATAGAGCAGATAGGGGACGGGGTCGGAAACGTGCGTACGCACGGCAATAGGGGTGGGATGATCGGGGCAGATGAGCATGCGGAACCGCTCTCCCGCCGCGCGCAGCCCCGCGCAGAGGGGCCCGACGACCTTCTCGTCGATCTGTTCGATGGAATATACCTTGTGGGCGATGTCGCCCTGATGCCCGCATTCGTCGGGGGCTTCCATATGGATATATACGAAATCGAGCCCGCCGAGCAGCGCGTCCAGCGCCGCCTGCGCCTTGCCTGCGAAATTCGTGTCGTAATTGCCCGTCGCGCCCTCGACCTCGATGACCTTCATGCCGGCGAGGATGCCGATGCCCTTCACGAGGTCTACGGCGGAGATGACCGCGCCCTTCTTGCCAAACTTATGCTCAAAATTTTCGAGTGCGGGCTTTGTGCCTTCGCCCCAGAACCATACGGAATTGGCGGGGCGCTTGCCCGCGGCAATGCGCGCGCGGTTTACGGGATGGTCTTTCAGAAGGCGGGCGGATTCCTTCATCATGGCGAGATATTGTCCGGCGAGCGGGCCTTCGGGCAGGTGGCCGCGCACGGGTTTACCCGTAATGTCGTGCGGGGGCGTGAGGCTGTGCCCCGTTTTGCCGTCCTTCACCACGAGGCAATGGCGGTAGCTCACGCCCGCATACAACGTGAACTTTTCGTTGTCGAAATGCTCTTTCAGAAAGCCGACGAGCTCCTTCGCCTCTTCCGTCGTTATCTCTCCCGCGCTGTAATCGAGCATGGCCTTGTCTTCATAGTTCTCCTCGTCGGAAAGCGTCACGAGGTTGCAGCGCAGCGTCACGTCCGTGTTTTCGAGTTCTATGCCGATGGAGACGGCCTCGAGGGGCGAGCGGCCCGTATAACACTCGTGCGGGTCGTAGCCCATCACGGAGAGGTTGGCGACGTCGCTTCCGGGTTTGAAGCCTTCGGGCACGGTACGGCAAAGCCCGACTTCCGCGTTCTTTGCGAGGGCGTCGATGTGCGGTTTTTTTGCATATTGCAGGGGCGTCTTTTCACCCAACTCTTTGAGGGGATAGTCCGCCATCCCGTCGCCGAGTATCACGATATATTTCATAGAAATTTCCTTTCTGTCTTACAGCTGCCAGTCTATGGGCGCCATGCCGTGCGCCGCAAGGAATTCGTTGGCTTTTGAAAAATGCCTGCACCCGAAAAAGCCGTTGAAAGCGGAGAGGGGGGAGGGGTGCGCGCATTCGAGCACGAGGTGCTTTGTGCGGTCGATGAGAGGCTTTTTGGAGCGCGCGTTCGCACCCCAGAGGATGAACACGGCGTGTTCCCGCCTGTCGCTGACGAGCTTTATGACGCTGTCGGTGAACCATGTCCAGCCGCAGTCTTTGTGCGAGTTCGCGCGGTGTGCGCGCACGGTGAGCGCGGTGTTCAGAAGGAGCACGCCCTCCTTCGCCCATTTTGTGAGGTCGCCCGACTTCGGAACGGTGCAGCCCACGTCGTCGTGCAGCTCTTTGAAGATATTCACGAGGGAGGGCGGAGGTTCTACGCCCTCCCGCACGGAAAAGCAGAGCCCGTGCGCCTGCCCTTCGTTGTGGTAGGGGTCTTGCCCGAGGATGACGGCCTTCACGCTGTCCAGAGGGGTCAGCCTGAAGCAGTTGAAGATATCGTACATATCGGGATAGACGACATGGTGCGTATATTCCTCTTTGAGGAAATCATGGATCTTTTTATAGTTTTCGCTTTCGAAGAGAGGCGCGAGCGCCTCGTCCCAACCGCCGCCGAGCCTGATCATCTTTCGGCCTCCCGCATCGCCTCGCGCGCCGCTCCGAGCGTTTCCGCCGGCAGGCTTCCGAGCAGGCACAGATAGGCGGCGCATTCCGCCTTCGCGCCCGCGAGGTCGTGGTCGAGATAGTTCCCGCACTCCCTCTTTTCAGCGCCTGGTACCTTTTCAAATTTTCCGCATTCTGCGAGCGCGGAGAGCGTCGCATCCAGCGCGTCCGCAAAGGAAAGGCCGGAAGTGAGCAGGTAGAAGCCGGTGCGGCAGCCCATCGGCCCGAAGTAGACGATGTTCGCTTTATATTTCCCGTTGCGCAGCGCGGTCGCCATCATGTGTTCGATGCTGTGTGAGGCGGCGGGGGAAACGAAGTCGCCCGCGTTCGGCTTTTTGAAGCGCAGGTCGAAGGTCGCGACGCCGCAGTTGAAACCGGAAAAATGGAATCCCGGCTGCAGTTTGTCGTGGTCTTTCTGAAAGGAAGGGATCTTATCCATTGTTCACCTCCGCAAAAATATCCGGGAGTTTTTCTCCGAGTGCCGCGAGGGCGATCTGCAGATTTTCGGAATACTCGCGTATGCTCTCCTGTTCCGCATTGTCGGAGATCGCCTTGAATGCCCAGACGGGTACGTCCGCCGCGCAGGCGGCATGGGCGATCGCCGCGCCCTCCATGTCGCGCACGTCGGCGCCGAGCGCCGCGAGGACGGCCGCGTCCGAGCCGTCCGAAAAGCTGTCCGCGCTGGCAAGCGTTCCCTTGACAAAGGCGTTTTTGCGGCTTTTCAGGGGGAAATAGGGCGTGTCGCGCTCGTTCGGCGTGCCTACGGGTGTGCCGTTTATTTTGCTTAAATCGAAGTCGGATTCCGCGGCGCGCTCCATCTGCAATACGCTGCCGACGGGCGCTTTCGGGGTCAGCCCGCCCGCGACGCCGATGTTGAGAAGTCTATCCGCGCCCAGCGCGATGCAGAGCATCGCCGCAGAGGCAGCATTGCTCTTTCCTATGCCCGAAAGCACGAGCAGGAAGGGTGTGCCGGCAAAACTTCCTCTCCACGCTCTTCGCCCGTATATCGTTTTTTCCTCTTTTATTTCTGCGGCAGAGAGAAGCACGTCCGCTTCCTTCTGCATCGCCGCTATAACTGCTGTCATAGTATCCTCCGTAACGAAAATATTTTACCACAAACTGCGCCTCCATTGCAAATTCAGAGAATAGGAAATTTCTTTTTGTGCATAATATTTCCAAAAAAAGGAGGATATCCCATGAACCCTTTTAAGGAAAGCGCAAAAGACATCCGCAAAACGTACAAAAACTGGAAGAGCATCAACGTAAAGCCCTACGATAAGGAGACGGTCGACCCGTATACGCGCGTGCGCACCATCCTCATGAACGGTACGGAATTTGAGGCGATCTGGAACACGGCGCGCTTTACGCGGCACTGCCCCAACAACGA
>ERZ1643251.4389-NODE-4389-length-12318-cov-36.342249_pt1 | contig 12318 bp, 11 predicted proteins | sample MGYA00579261_ERZ1643251 | MGnify/ENA primary metagenome ERZ1643251 (study PRJEB29033, sample SAMEA4952267) | chicken gut metagenome | biome: Broiler Chicken; feature: Gastrointestinal Tract; material: Caecum | place: Ireland | collected 2018 | study: Broiler... | reverse complement strand
CTTTAACTACTTTTTTATTATACTTCTTATGTTCTTTTTCAGCAAGTTTCATTGCCTCATCTACTGTTTCTATTTTAAGTCTTTTCCATTGACCGGCAATAGTTTCCACAAAATTTCTATTTAATTTATTATTATTTGTTTTTAACGTATAATCTAAAAGAACATTTACTACTCCAGGTTTCAAACCATGTTCTACAATTAAATCTTCCGCTAGTTTTAAATCTCTTTTTAGAGGTTCTGCTCCATTATTCTTTTTCTTTAATATATCATATGGAGATATCGTTTCAAAACTATATATCATTCTTGCTCTTTTAGAAGTATCTCCCACAGGATTTCTTAAATATTCCGGTTGAGTGTTAGCTACTATACTAGGAAGAATTCCTCCATGATCAAATTGATAATAGTTTCTGCAACTTTTTCTCAATTCTTCTTTACTTATAGTTCCTCTTTCGTTAAGACACCCTTTTATTATATTTTGCATATGCATCGCATCTATTTCATATAAAAATGATAAATTTAAAATTAATTCTTTAACATCTTTGGTAAAACATCTATCTACATCAACACTCTTAGGCATAGATGCAATCAAAAAATTAAAATCAAAGTTAGTATTAATATTTAATTTAAGTTTATTACACTTTCTTATATCATCATTAATAACATCATATGACGTTAAAGGAACAGAACTAAACACTTCCGAAAAAGATGCTGTAATCTCTTCATACCCACTTGTATTTAGTTTAGGTATTTTAAAATATTCCACTAATTTATCATACTCTTTTTTTCCTACATTATTATATAACACAACATTTAATATTGGGTGATTAAATATTTCATGAACAGATAATGGAGAATATAATTCATAAATATAATTATTAATATTACCTTTTTTTACCCTAGTTCTAAGAAGACCTACAGCTTCTAATTTTTCTCTAATACTAATAATTTCTTCTAAAGTTAAATGCATATTAGTGGCCAAATGTTGATGACTACATTCACCACTCATAAATTCCATTTTATCCAAATCTGCCCATAAAGTAAAATATAATATAATTGGTAAAGGTCCTATTATTGGTTGATATAACATATTTAAAATTTTTCTGTCTTCATTATTCATTATGCTTTTATTTACAACGATATAAGTATCTGCTGGTAATATGTTATTCTTGTCCATAATATCACTTTCCTTTTTTTATATTATAAATTACTATCTTAATTTTTTAAATTTAAATATTATTGTGCTTGGACAGTTTTGAGTCTTTTCTTTTTTCCAAAAATTAGATTTATATCCATTAACATCATCTTTCAATATTGTTTCTTCTTCTAATATTGTATCTAAATAAAAATTATTTTTTAACGCGGTATTAATCATAGTTGATATCATTACATTTTTTTGAGTCAATTCTACTTTATCTGGCCCCTTAGTTATTATTTCTTGTTCTTCTTTAAAATATGATTTTTTCAATATTACATCATTATCCTTAATATCTAAACAAAAATAAAATGGATGTGTCCAACTTATAATAAATTCTCCACTTGAATTAAGATATTTATATGCATTTTCAAAAGTTTTTGATAAATCTGAAACATAACCAATGCTAAATATAGATATAACATAGTCAAAATAATTTTCAATTCCAATATAAATTTCCATTGGTGAAATATAAAAATTGTCGCTAAATTTTGGAAATTTTTTTCTTACATTTAATATTTGCTCTTCAGAAATATCAATTCCCCAAATTTCTTTTGCACCACTTCTATATAAATATTCTAACGACTTCCCTGAGCCACAACCTAAATCCAAAACTTTTGCATTTTTAATATTTTTGAATAAATTAATTTGATTTTCGTTTCTTTTAAGAAATGGTCCATAATCTGGCAATGAAGTATTTGCAAACTGTTTTTTTGACTTAATTAATTTATTCCAACCAATTTTATTTATATTAATAATTTCTCCTTTTTTCATTTTTTTCTCCTTAACCTATATATTATTAAAAAAAACTAAATGTGTCTGCAACGGGGGAATCACCTTATTAATTGTCCTACTAAAAACCCTTAAAAATTTCATATTTTTATCATTTTTATTAAAATTTCATCTATTTTTAGCTAAAACGTATAAGATCGAAAATCTTACAATCCCTTTATTTATAAAATTTTTCAAAGGATTGCAATAAATCGGTATCAATCAATTAATTACGCTTTTTTGTACATCACCCTATTTTTTGTTATGTCCATTATAAACCACTTCCTTAAAAATATTTTATAATAAATCACTATAAAAGTAAAGGAAAAACAATTATTATAACTAGGTATTTTTTGCTACTTTTTTATTCATAATTAAGTAACTTATTAGAAGTCCTATAATAGATAAAATAAATATTAAAGTATTATATCCTGTTAAGTAAATTACAATAATATTAGCAACCATATGCATTAATATAGTTAGTTTTATATTCTTATATTTTATATAGAATAATCCAAATACTATTCCTAAAATAAAGGCATATATCATTGTTACTACTCCATTATGTAAAAACGAAAATATAAATGAAGATAAAAGTAACGCTACATATTTATTATTAAATTCAAGTAATTCTGTTAATAATTTCTTTCTAAATAAAAGTTCTTCTAAAATTGGTCCTAAAATACCACTAGAAATAAATAATAATATTTTATTTACTTCAATTACTTCATTACCTTCTCCAAATTTAAATATTATCATATTAAGAAAACAAGCTAATGATATTCCAAATAATACCGCGCCATAATAATCTTTTAATGGTAATGATGGTTCTTTTTCACGATATTTATTTAATAATACCATAATTAATATAGCATAAATAAATGTTAATACTATATATCCTTCATTTATATAAAACGACATTAAATCTTCACCATTTAATATCATATATAATATTCCAATTCCAAATATTAAAGAATATTGGATAATCATAACAACAATAATGTCTTTCATTGCTTTAATTAATTTTTTTAAATATTCCATAATAATTCCTCTTAAAAAAAGTAGACTAAAAACTAGACTACTTCTCTATTCTTTCTTTTAAATATTCTTTTAATGGTTCTTTTAAGTCTTCTCTTTCTAATGCATAATCAAATGTAGCCTTAAGGTAACCTAATTTACTACCAGTATCATAATAAGTAGCATCCATTATGCATGCGTAAAAGTCTTGTTCCTTCATAAGTTCTTTCATCGCATCTGTAAATTGATATTCACCATTATCGCTTTTGCTAAGTTTTTCTAAAATCTCAAAGATCTCTGGTTTAACAATATATCTACCTAATCCTGCTATATTTGAAGGTGCTTCTTCTTGTTTTGGTTTTTCAACAATTCTCTTTATTTTATTAGTACTTTCGTCTGAAAAAGAAACAATTCCATATCGACTTACTAAATTTTTATCAACTTCCATACATCCAATTACATTAGCATCATTTTTTTCATATATATCAATTAATTGTTTTAACGCTGGGACATCTGATTTCATCAAATCATCACCATATAGTACTGCAAAAGGATCATCACCTACAAATGTCTTAGCAAGTCTTATGGCATGCCCACTTCCTAATGGTTCCCCTTGCCTAATAAAGTAAATATTAACATTTCCTTTTATATGCCCTAATATTTCTAACTCTTCTGTCTTTCCCCTTTCTTCCATTCTTTTTTCTAGTTCATAGTTAACATCAAAATAATCTTCAATTATCTTTTTATACGGACTAGTTATTAATAATATATCTGTAATACCTGACGCTACCGCTTCATCAATTATATATGATAATGTAGGCTTATCTACAATTGGAAGCATTTCTTTTGCCACAGCTTTAGTAATAGGCAAAAATCTTGTTCCCATTCCCGCAACTGGTATAACCGCTTTCGTTACTTTTTTCATAGAATCCTCCTAGTTTCATTATAACAAATATATTTTAAAAGACAAGCATTTCTAATAACTTTCTATATTTACTAGATTACCAATGTATATTGTTTGCATATTATCGTTATTAAGAGTACACGTAATTAAAGTAATAGTTCTGACATCACTATCTTTATGTATATTTATTTTACCATCTTTTTTCTCATTATAAATATTTACTATTTTATATGTATATTTCCTTCCATTATAGTAAATATAACAATAGTCATTAATTACTAATTTATATAAATATCTAAAATATGATACATCACTAGTTCCTGAATGACCAGCAATTACTAAATTACCTTTTTCTATATCTGGCATTTTAGACGAATCAATTATTTCTAAATTTTGATTAACGTTATTTTGAAATGATTTTATGTTATACAGACCTTTCTTTAATTTTATTTTAGGTATTTCTAATATCATTAAATATTCATTTATATTAGTATCCTTATTAGTATTATCACCTTCTTCTTTTTCAAAAAACATATCTATATTATTTTTTTCTATTATGTCTTCTTTTTTGTCGTTAATAATTGTATTAAGTATCCACATTATACTAATTCCTATTAAAAGAAGACCTATTCTTTTTATCATATATAACTATTCCTAATCCAGTAATAAACATTCCCATCATTCCATAATATTTAGAAAAATTTTTATTTAACGATGTATTAGGAACTTCCACCTGTTTATCATTTTCAATTGTAAGTTCTATTACAGACTTATCTTCTTTTATTTCAAAATAAATTTTATCACTGTCCAATATATATCCTGCTTTTGATTCTATTTCAATTATATAATATTTACCTAAAGGTATATTTTCTAATAATATTATTCCATCCTCATTAGTAGTTGCTTCTAACACAAACTCATTATCAATAGTATATAATTGAAATTTTGTATTAGATAAAAACTTACCATCTTGTGAATCAATTTTTAATATTTCAATATTACCTTTTGGAAGTCTATTCTCTATACTCACTTTCTTACACGACAGACCCAGATTGTCTTTATCATATATTAATTCAATTTTATTTTCTTCATTTGTAACGATATTACCCATTGATGATGATATTTCTTTTAGTATATATTTACCAAAATATAAATCAGTAATTTTTATCTTTCCTTCTTTGTTAGTCTTAAAAGTTCCTATTACATCCCCTTTTTCATAAATTAGTTTTCCCTCTACTGTAATTTGATCATCTGCTATTAATTGAAATTCTACGTCTTCTAAAGGTATTTTTTTATAAATTACTCCTTCATTAAATTCAAAAGATTCCCCCACTTTATTTATTTCTATTTCTCCAGAGTGAATATTAATATTTACATTAGATATTTTATCATCTAAATAACCCGATGTAAGAAACTTTTGGGAACTTCCTGCATAATAAAACATAAATACTTCATCTGTATAACTTTTTCTTTTTAAATTTATAGAATTAATTTTATCCAATATATACAATTTATTATTAGAAATATATGACTTATTTGTATCCACTATTTCATAATCATTTAAAACTAAATTATTATCTTCAATTATAATTTCTTGTCCTTTCACAAAATCAAAGGTTTCATTATTAAAAGAAGGTAATAAGTTATTTTTATTTACTTTATCTAAAATATTATTTTTTTGTTCTTCTACTTCAATTCTAGGCCCGTGTACTTGGTCTATACTTGTCCAGTATACTTCTCCTTTACCATTTAATACAGTTTCCCAGATTAATTCTTGGGCCGCTAAAAAATATTTTATATCACTTTTATTAAAGTAATCATATCCATAATAAGCAATTAACTTTATTCTTTCTTTTATTTCATTAGGTAAATTCAATTCATCAAAATCGCTAGTAGAATTATAAATAGAAGTTGTTATATGGACATTAGGTTCAATACAATAAGCTGTTTTACCATTCATTATAAATAAATCTTGTAAATACAAATAATATTCGCCATTAGACATTTCAAAAACTGCATATATATCCCCAATATATTCTTGTTTTAATTTAGAATCATTTATTTCCCCTTTTATACTAATTGGCATAATTAATAACATTATAATTATAAATAATATTTTTTTCATAAAATCCCCCTAACTTAATTTTTATAATTATATTTTTTATTAAATACTATGTCATTAAATCTCCTCCTTCAACTAAACCCCTCTAATATATTATTGATAAAAAAAATGTCAAATTACTTCTTTTTTCTAAAAAAAATAAAAAAACTTTCAAAATTTTACGTATTCGTTCAATTTTAAAAGCTTATCGTTAATTTTTAAATATATTGTATATTTACCACTAAGTCCATAAGAATTAATATATTTAACATTTTTACTAGTATCTATTTCGTATACTTTCTTGCCTAGAAATTTATCTAAAACAAAATATACTTTATCATCTTTATTAAAATCATATTCTATAACTAATCTATCACGTTCTTTATATATATTAATTTCTTCTTGATATTCTTTAGAAAATAATATATTTATATTTTTATTACTTGTTTCTGTTTCTTTATATTTAGATAAATATATTCCATCAGTTAGATAAAAATATACATCCTTATCTAAATTAATATTTTCTATATCATATATTTGATTGTTAGACTTAATTCTTATATTTTCATTAACATTTATATTTTGTGTATCCACAAAGTATGTTGATAACTCATCAGGAACATATTCTTTATTTCCGATTATTTTATCTAAATTAGTTTTATCATAATCATAATATAATATTACATTTTCTCCAGTTAAAATTACTTGATTAGTTTTTGAATCATATAATAATTGCACATAATTATCTATAGTTTTATATAAATTATATTCTTTTAAAACATTCCCTGTTTGTATATCAATTAATATTATATTTTCACTTAAAACCAGTAATTTAGTATCATCAACATTGTATATTAAACCATTATATCCGTCTTCTAAATTATATTCATAATATATTTTCCCTAGTAAATCTATATTAACTATTCCGGTATTACTATTGTCATTATTAAGTCTATTAGTACTTAAAAACAAATGATTATTTTTATCGATTACTATATCTTTAGAATATCCACCTTCTAAATAATATCTTGTTTCTCCATATTTATCTTTTCCTATAACTCCATTATCAGTACTTATTAAATTAATTCCATTAGTTGTTTCCACAGCATCTGTGGATATAGCATTATTTTCTACTAAGTTGGTTTTTATTTTAACTTCTTTATCCACAGTATCTGTTGATATAACTACACTATTTTCATAATTAGAATATAAGCCATAAATTGGTATATAATGCTCTTTCGTTTCATTTGCTTCCCTATACGTTATATCATTGTCGTATTTCCCTTTTATAGTAATTGTAACTCCTTCTCTTTTATCAGTCTCAAACATAATAAGCGCCGTTAGAGGACTATTTCCATACGGATTTACTATAATTTTAGGATTATCTATAGTATACCCATAACAACTAAATTCACTTTCTATTTCACTTTGTAATGTAATTAGATTTTTTACTTCCTTTACTTCTTTTTTAGGAGATATTAAAATTACTCCAATAACTGTTATAATTATTATTAATACTATAAAAGTTATAATAAAATATAATTGTTTCATTTAATCACTTCTTTACTACTTTTTTATTATACTATATATACATATTTATAACAAGTTATAGTTTTACAAATAATACATATACTAAATTAGGTGATCTTATGAAAAAAACTCGAATTTACGCTGTTATTGGAATATTTTTATTATCATTTTTATGCCATTTTGTGTTTGACTTTTTTCCTTGCATTTTAACTTCTATATTCTTCCCTATTAACGAAAGCATTTGGGAGCATATGAAAATTTTATTCACTGCAACCCTTTTATACGGAATAATTGACCATATCATTTTAACTAAAAAAAATATTTCTTTTAATAATTTTTTATTACAATTATTTGCTTCTGCATTTCTAGCTATTCCTATATTTTTAATTATTTACTTACCAGTACATTATTTATTCGGAGAATTTTTACCACTAACTTTAGTACTTATGTTAATTACTTATATTATTTGTCAGTATATTTCCTATAAAATATTAAATTTTAGAGACATACCATTATTAAACCAATTGTCTATTATTCTAATAATTATTATGTATATTATATTTACTTATTTAACTTACTATCCATTTGAAAGTTACATATTTTATGATACAACAAAAGGTATTTATGGTATAGAAAAAGAATCTCAAAATTAATGAGATTCTTATATTTTTAAGTATTTTTTTACAGCACGCCAACTTCCAAACATACCTACTAACATTCCTATTCCTAATAATAGCAATGATGTTAAATATACAAATGGATTTGGTGCTATTAATTTAGCTAATGATGAAGAGAATAATTTTCCTCCAAAATAATCATATAAAGCTATATAACCATAAATAGTAGCAATTATAGGAATAATTGAACCTATAGCTCCTAAAAATAATCCTTCTATAATAAATGGCACCTTAATAGAAATATTAGAAGCTCCTACTAAACGCATTATCTCAATTTCTGTTTTTCTTGAGAATATAGCAAGTTTTATTGTATTAGCAATTAAAAATGCTGTTACTACTACAAGAGCAACTACCGCCCCGATACATACTTTTTCAACAACTTTAAATACTGTTACTAATTGGTCAACAATATCTTCACCATAATTTATAGTATTTACTTTATCTATTTTTTTTATGTCTTCAACTGTTTCTTTAATTTCTTCAACATTTTTAACTTTCAACATAAAACTATCTAATAATGGATTTGTATCATCTGTCCATCCATCAACAACTGTTTCAAATATTTCATTTCCTTCTTTTGCTTCTTCAGCTGCTTCTTGTTTAGTTTTAAATTCTATTTTATCTATATTGTCCATTTTTTTTAATTTTTTTTCTATTTCATCTACTTGACTTTCAGTAGTATCATTATCTAAAAACACTACTATAGTAACATCTTTTCTAATTGATTCAGCAAAGTTTTCAACATTGTATGAAATAATTATTGAAACTGCTACCACTATAAGAGTAATAGTAATACATGAAATTGATGCAAGTGATAATGGAAAATTTCTTATAACGCTCTTAGCTGCATCTCTAAAATATCTTTTTAACGTCCTAAGCCCTTTCATTATAATACTGTCCTTTCTCATAATCTTTTACAAGTTTTCCTTCTTCAATCACAATTACTCTTTTTTTCATTCTGTTTACTATATCTCTATCATGAGTAGCCATAATAATAGTAGTTCCCATATTATTTATTTCTTCTAACACTTTCATAATTTCCATACTTGTATCTGGATCCAAATTTCCTGTTGGTTCATCACATATTAACAATTTAGGTTTGTTAACTATTGCTCTTGCTATGACAACCCTTTGTTGTTCTCCTCCAGAAAGTTGATCCGGATATTGTCTTACTTTATGTTTAAGTCCTACTAAATCTAAAACTTGCATTACTCTTTTATATATTTCTTTTTTATCCCATGCAAAAACTTCTAAAGCAAATGCAACATTTTCATATACTGTAAGTTTAGGTAATAATTTAAAATCTTGAAACACTACTCCTAACTTTCTTCTTAATACATATACTTTTCTATTTTTTAATTTAGCTACATTAATACCTCCTATAATTATTTCTCCCTTATCTGGTTTTTCTTCGCGATAAAGCATCTTTATTAAAGTACTTTTACCAGATCCTGAAGCACCAATTACAAAGACAAATTCACCTTTTTTTATACTTAAATCAAAATCGTATAATGCAACCACACCATTTTTATATGTTTTTTGCACATCGGCAATTCTAATTAATTCCATACTCCATTCCACCTTTTTAACACTAATAATTATAACATACAATTTTATTTTTTCATATACAAATTTTTAAATCCCATAAATTTACAAAAAAAGAAGAATTATCTTCCACCACTAACTTCATAAGTATCCGTTATTAAGAAAAATGAATTCTTATCTAATTCTTGAACAAATTCTTTTACTATAAAATACTCTTTTGTAGGTATAGTAGCCATTACTATTTTATTTTTTTTATTTGAGTATCCACCCCTAGCATCTATTATAGTCGCACTATGTCCTAATTTTTTTATAATAAATTCCTTAACTTCAAATTCGTTGTCAGTTACTATATAAAATGTTTTAGATTTTGATACTCCTAAAATTACTCTATCAGTAATTATTGAATAAATATAAATTGTTGAAAGAGCATATATGGTTTTGTCTATTCCAAATACAAATAATCCTAATACCAATATAGCAGCATTTACTACTAAATTAGCATGTCCAATAGACATTTTAGCATATTTATTTAAAATTTGGTTTAATATCATTGTACCACCATTGGAAAATCCTGTTTTTAACATTAGACCTAAACCCAATCCATAAACTATTCCTCCGAATAGTATTGTCAAAAACAAACTAGAAGATTCAAATTTTATATATTGTGCTAAAAATTCTGTAATCATTATAAATACTGGATACAAAACTGTTCCTACAACTGTTCTAGCAGTAGTTTCCCAGCCCAAAAATATTAAACTAAATATTAGTAATATTAAAGATGAAATAGCAATAAATAAAGACGGATTTATGTTTAACAATTCTCTAAAAATAATTGATAATCCAGTTGTACCACCACATACAATATTATTAGGAGAATAAAATATAGTAAAAGCAAACGCTGTCAAAAATAATCCTAATATAAAAGTTATATATTTTTTAACTAAATGCTTTGTATTTATATTTGAAAGCAGTTCAGTTACTTCAAAATCATTTTCTTTTTTTAACTTTTCCATATTATTACTCCTTATTACTTACCTCGTATGCATCACACACTAAGAAAAATATATTGTTATCAATTTCTTTTAATCCCTCTTTTACTATAAAATACGACCTAGTAGGTACAACCCCTAATAATAGTTGTTGTTTTTCATTACTATATCCACCTTTAGCATTTATAATTGTAACACCACCATTCATAACAGACAATAAAAAGTCTCTTACTTCTTCAACTTTATCAGTTACAATGTAAAAAGCTTTGCTTTGAGAAATACCTAAAATAACTTTATCAGTAAGTATACTAATTATATACAATACTATAGTTCCATATAATAATATCTCCCAAGAAAAAACTATTTTAGCAGATAATACCACTAACCCATCAACCATTAACATAGATGTACCAAGACTTACTTTACTATACTTAGCTATAATTTGATTTATAATATCTGTTCCTCCAGTTGTAAAACCGGTCTTAAATATAATTCCATATCCTATTCCTGTAAGAACTGCACCAAAGACAGCAATAACTATCATTTCAACGTCACCTAATGGTATATATGCTGTTAATGGCGAAGTAAACTTAACAAACAAAGGAAATATAAGAGAGCCAATTACTGAATTTTTTGTTTTATCAATTCCTAAAGCAAAAAAACTAATAATAAGCAATATTACATTCCCTATTAGTATAAACAAAGATGGATCTATTCCAAATTCATTTACAACAATTGACAAACCACTTATTCCAAAACATACAATTCCATATTGTAAAAAGAATAAGTTAAATGCAAACGCTACAATAAAACAACCAATTGCCAACAACATATATCTTTTAAACAAATGTCTACTATTAACATTTTTTAATATCTCATTTACTCTTTTTTCCTTTAACTTTTTAAAAAGTATCATACTTGCCTCCTTATTCCTTCTATTATAAATTTTTCTATATTTCCATTTAATACTCCTTCTACATCGCTAGTCTCACACCCGGTATCATTATCTTTGACTAAAGTATATGGACACATAACATAGCTTCTCTTTCCCGAACCAAATCCAATACTCATTTGTCCTTCTTTTAACAAGCCTAACTCTTTATTCTGTTTTTCTATTTCCAATAAATATAATTTGTTTTTTAAAATTTCAATTGCTTTTTCTTTATTTTGGATTTGACTTCTTTCATTTTGACAAGTAACTACAATTGCTGTTGGTAAATGGGTTACACGGACAGCGCTATCTGTTGTATTTACACTTTGTCCTCCTGCTCCACTACTACGATAAACATCTATTTTTAATTCATTGTCATTTATTTCTACCTCTATTTGTTTATCAATTTCAGGAACAACTTCTACAGAAGCAAAAGAAGTATGTCTTCTCTTATTACTGTCAAAAGGACTAATTCTTACTAATCTATGAACTCCTTTTTCGCCTTTTAAATATCCATAAGCATCTTTGCCAATAATTTTTATCATAACACTTTTTATTCCAACTTCTTCACCAAGTTGTTTATCTATTTCTTCAACACTATATCCCTTATCTTTACAATATCTAGTATACATTCTAAGAAGCATATTAGCCCAATCACAAC
>ERZ1643251.4387-NODE-4387-length-12326-cov-6.408850_pt1 | contig 12326 bp, 18 predicted proteins | sample MGYA00579261_ERZ1643251 | MGnify/ENA primary metagenome ERZ1643251 (study PRJEB29033, sample SAMEA4952267) | chicken gut metagenome | biome: Broiler Chicken; feature: Gastrointestinal Tract; material: Caecum | place: Ireland | collected 2018 | study: Broiler... | reverse complement strand
TCATTTTTTAAATGCCTACCCTATCGGGTGCACGGGGAGAAAGAAGGTTAAACATGTGAAAAATAAAAGTAAAAGGACTTCTTGACGAGTACGCAACAATTAAAGTTTCTAAAAGTGAATTAAAACTAATTTATCATTGTCATAATGAAGAATCACATGTCGGTGTATGTGAAAAATGCATAAAATCAAAAGTATGTGACATATTTTTCATTAATAATCTAACGACGCCGAACGGATATTCGTTACCAAAAAATTATAATAAAACTAATAATTGGCTAAAATTTCATGGTTTGCCAATGAATAGAAAACTATAATATAATGTTTCACGTGAAACATATAATACCTGCCCTATCGGGTACACGGGGAGAAAGAAGAGGTAAAAAATGAATATAGTATTAAATGTATTTTTTATGTGTGTTGTAGCTGTTCTCGTTGTAGCTATGCTATTTCTTGTTTTAAGTGTTGTGTATGATACAGCTTTATTTGTGGATATAAAGACTCATTTTGAACAAGCAAAACAAATAAAAGCCGAGCGTAAAAGAAAACAAGAACAGCAGGAAGAACTTAAAAAAGACATTGTCAGAATAAATCAGTATAAGTTACATTTTGACACGTGGAACTTTACCCCCATAATTTCAAATATACCTTTTAAAGTGTATGAATTATATGTTATATGCGATAATGAGGTTATGATTAAAGAAATGGCGTGTAACACTAATATACTTAAAAAATACTTCGATAATTCAAAGTATATTGTTACAAATTTATACATATCACTACAAAATAGTTCTGTTGTTATTGAAGCAAGAAAAAATCAATTTTACATAGAAAAGTAGAGGTGTTATAATTATGTTATCAGAAATAATCGCAATGATCGCAAGTCTTTTGTGTTTGTTTTTATTAATCACGTTTGTATTAATGTTTTCCGTTCTACTGGTAAACATTATACGATATTTATTAAACCACTAAAAAGGAGGAATCGGCATGGCAAGATTAGAAAATCCAGACAAGGTGTACAAGGTAATGTTTGTAAAGCAGAAATCAGGGAGTTACACACCCAGACTCACACTGCCGTACTCATTATTAAAAGACATGGGAATAAACCCCGGAGATAAAGTTCAGATCATACCAAAGCAAGGGAAGTTTGAGGTGAGAAAGTATGAGTGAAATTAACTATTATAAATTGCATTATGAGTTGTGGGAAAGGCTTGAAAGTGATTTTTTTAATATGTATTTTTATGGTGATAAAATAATAGCAGATTTTTCGCCCGTGGATATTAAGAAAAAAGTTTGCCTTAGGATCGTAAAAAAATATAAAACTGTTATCCCTAAAAATTATTGCTTTTTGTGCGAACAAGCATTACTAAATTCTAAAGGAGATAAACCGTGTGACGTGTGTTTACCTTGTTCTTTATTATTTGAGCCAGGAAATTGTTTAGGGAATTTATATGTTATATATGCAGAAGAAAAAAACACATATTCATTACATTTAATCAGTGAAATGATTAAAAATGTCGTTATAACAACAAGACTATATAAATTAGAAGGTGAAAAAATATGACGATTAAACAACAATACCAAAAAGCATACCGAAACTACTTGCGCCGACTCAATCGGCAGATCAGACAGGGCTTCATTGTTGAAACTATTCCAAAAGTCAAACGCCCAACCAGAGCGTCAATTTCCCGGCTTGAAAAGCAATTGGCAAAAGAAATCAGACGTAAAGCGTCAATTGTGGATTTTTTAACCGGTGAGGTGATAGAAAAACCTACAAAAGTTCAGAAGGAGTCTATTTCAAAAGTCAATCGTGAATTTAATAAACTATCCCCTGAATATCAGCAAGCCGCCTTTGAAATGGGAACAATTGATACAGAGCAATTGGCAAAAGCACTGGAACCTTCGTTAAAGCCATTAAACACGGTAGACCATATAATAGACGTATGGTATGCAGAACTAGAACGAGTACGCCCGCCGGAGGTATCACAATATCTTATCAACAAAACTAACGAGATATTACTTGATGCATCAAGAGAAAAAACGGCTCGTTTTGCCTGGACAATAGATAACAATCCGGGAATAATCGGAGAATATAATTATCTGGATAAAAAAGCGATTGACTTAGCGTTTGACAAATTAAGACAGGCTATGAACTGGGCTGTAGACAGTGAAGACTATCAAGAGTTTAAAGAGTTAATTGAGTATTACGAGGAAGAATAAAATGAATGAAAAAGAAGGTTATAACGTACTGGGCTTGTGACTTTGAGTCAACAGTGTGGGGAGAAGAAGTCGAAAAGCAGAAAGGTTATAAACAGGATCGAACCGAGGTATGGGCATCAGCCTGTACTCGATTGTATGACGATACAGAGACAGTATATATTCATCAAAGTATAAGGGATTTTTTACGCTTTGTTTCAACCTTATCTGGGAATAACGTTTTGTATTATCACAACTTGTCTTTTGATGGATCTTTTATTGTAGACTTTCTTTTAAAGAATGGCTGGCGGTGGCATAACACAAAAGATAAATATTTATGTTCGCACGAATTTAAAACATTAATTTCTGATATGGGTCAATGGTATTCTATGACACTAAAAATGAATAAGTCAATTATTCAGGTTAGAAATTCATGGAAACTTATGCCAAAGTCATTGAGGGCAATCGGTGAGAGTTTTAAGACAAACCATCAAAAGTTAGAGATGGATTATGAAGGGGAGCGCTATGCCTATTGCGACATAACAGATCAAGAGCGTGAATATATTAAAAATGACGTTCTGGTATTAAAAGAAGCGCTTGAATTGATGTTCAATGAAGGACATAATAAACTGACAATAGGCTCTTGCTGTCTTAATGAATATAAGGAAATTGTAGGTAAAAAAGATTTCAACAGATTATTTCCGGATATTAGGACAGACTATTTAGACAGTCAATTTACTGGCGTATTTAATCAATGGGATTATATTCACAAGTCATACCATGGCGGTTGGTGTTATGTCAACCCTCGCTACGCACATAGAATAGTGCAGAACGGTAAAGTATATGACGTGAATTCCTTATATCCTTCTATGATGCATTCTAAGTCAGGAAATCGCTATCCATACGGACACGGAGATTATTACACAGGAAAACCGCCTGAAAACTTTTGGGAAGATCAGAACCACTATTATTTTGTCAGGTTTCGTTGTCGGTTTAAATTAAAAGAGCGTTGTTTTCCGTGGGTACACATACGCTCAACGGCAAAGTATAAAAGCAATGAAAATCTTTACCGTTCAGACATCAGATCAAACGGCAGATATTACAGATATTGGATTGACAAAGACGGAAATATACAGGACACAACAACAGAACTCACAATGACATGGTCAGATTATGTGCTTTTCCGTGAAACTTACTATGTATATGATTTTGAATTTATTGATTATGTGGTATTTTGGGCGGTTGTCGGTCTTTTTGATGATTATATCAACCCTTATGCTGAATTAAAGCAGAAATCTAAAGGTTTCCGGCGTGAATTGAGTAAACTTTTCCTCAATAATTTGTATGGGAAATTCGCTAGTAGTGATAATTCAAGTTATAAAGAACCGTATTTAGGTGAGGATGACATCGTACATTTTAAAGAACATGAAGAGCATGACAAGGATGTTGGATATATCCCTGTAGGGTCGGCTATTACTTCATACGCTTTGAATTTCACTGTAAGACATGCTATTGCTAATTATGACCGCTTTTGCTATGCAGATACAGACTCTATCCATTTACAGGGCTTTGAACCCGCTAAAATGGTTGTAGAGCATCCTACAGAGTTTTGTTGTTGGAAAAACGAGATTGATTTTGACCGGGCATATTATGAACGACAGAAACTATATGCGGAGAATGTGATTGCGGAAGACGGAAAACCTATAGAAAAGCCTTATTTATTATTAAAGGCGGCAGGAATGTCGAAAGAAGCGAAGCAGGTATTCATGGATAGCGGTATGGACATCTCAGAGTTAAAAGAAGGACTGGAACTTGACGATTGTAACTTAAAAGCCGTAAGAATCAAGGGCGGTATTCTGCTAAAGAAAAAACCGTATAAAATACGAAAAAATATTGACAAAAAAGTAACTCCGTACTATACTATTAATAGATGATAGTTTTATCGTCTTACTACAATTTACTAGGTTATGCAGGCGCCGTATAACCTAGAATTTAATCAAATGAAAGGAAGTAATAATATGGCAATTACAAGGACAAAGATTTATGCTGTACTCGTTGCAGATGTAATTTATAAAGGCAACGAGGGAAACATTAAAACCGAAGAAATCACTATGTCTGTTCCGGGGTGTGACAGTCGGATGAAAGCAGAGATTGCATTGGAAAAGAAATATCCTAAGGCGATCACAATTGTGAAAGATATCACGTTTGTAGTGCAGAAAAGAAAAATGGAAGAGCCGGACTTTGAAGAACACAGCGTTGTAGTGTCCGAAAAAGAAATCACAGAAGAGGAACTGAAAGAAAGATAAGAGAAAAGAAAAAAGAAAGTAATCGAGGGGTGATAATTCATGTTATTAAACATTTTCGCAAAGAAAAGAACGACAAAAGACGGAAAAGTTTTTTATAATTACCTTACAACATTGACAAAGAAGGACGGGGAACAGCAGACAGTTCAGGTCAAGTTCCGTGATGATTGCGGACAGCCGAACGGCAGTGATTGTCCGAGAACCATTGAAGTGAAAAAAGAAAATGCTAATCTTGTGAAAAAAGTTATCACTATTCCGGGAAAAGAAGGTCAGCCTGAAAAAAAAGTGGAAGAGCGGAAACTCTGGGTTTCAGAATGGAAAGACAAGGGAGTTTATATCGATCATTCTCTTGATGATTACGAGTTTAATTAAAAAATAAAAAGTGCTTCATAGGCGGGATTATTCCCGCCTTTACTAATAGGAGAAAAATTATGATTAATTATGATAAATTAAATGGTGCAATTGTAACCAGAACAACGCTTGACCGTATGTTTAAAGATAAAAATTTATGTTCAATCTATCTGTCAGGTCGAACTATGTGGTTGGATCGATACAAAATTCAACACCAAAACGGGAACACATATTATGTTTATGTAAGGGGTGGGGCGATTGCAAACTAACAATCAGTATTATTCATGTGATTATTTATGTTCATTGAAAGATGAAAACGGAAATATTCCTGATATCTATATTGCAGATGGAAATCGAACGGCTGGGAAGTCTTTCACCTTTAAAACAAAAATGATGAACGCCTTTTTTAAAACAAAAGACCCGGTGCGTGAGTTCATGCTGATATATAGAAACCTCATTGACCTGTCAGATATTGCAGAGTCATTCTATAATGACATTGCGTTTCAATATCCCGGCCACGTAATGACTGAAAAAGCAATGTTTAAAGGCACAGCCCGTTGTCTCTTGATGGATGGAACTCCGTGCGGTTACGCTGTAGCACTGTCAAACGCCCGGAAATTAAAAAAGAACGCCGCACTTTTCTATAACGTCAAGCATATGTTTTTTGACGAGTATCAGGACGAGGACGACCTTTATCTTCCCGGGGAAGTGGGAAAGCTTATGTCTCTTCACACAACTATTGCAAGAGGTCATGGGAAAAACATACGTCGTGTGCCATTGTACATGGCATCAAATACGGTCAGCGTATTAAACCCGTATTATTCAGCACTGGGTATTTCAAAAAAGATCAGATCAAACACAAAAATATTGCGGGGCGATGGCTGGGTTTTTCAAAAAACATTTAACGAAAACGCTTCAAAGTCTTATCGTGAGTCTGCATTTAATCGAGCCTTTGCAGGAAATAAATATAACGACTTTGCGTCTCAGAATGTCTATTTGAACGATAACACAGCGCTGATTGATAAGCCCAGTGGTCACGCTGAATATCTGCTATCTATCCGATATAATGGGGAATGGTACTCGGTGAGAAAGTATGGCACAGTGGTATACACCGCAGAAGGTTACGACAGCACGTTTCCCCGAAGAATCACTTTCCGCGTGGATGATGTTGTGGATGATCGGGCAGTGATGGTGGCATCATCCAGTTACGTGGTGACATATTTACGGCAGTTCTTTAATGTGGGAGCAATGCGCTTTCAAAATATCAAATGCAAAAATATGATGTTTGACTTTTTGGCATTTGTATGATAGTATAATGATAAGCCCCCGGACGGCTCAAAACATTTGTGTCAGAAAGATGTATCCATAGACAAGTAGTCTGCTTTCTGGAGTGGATTGATACTCCCTCTTGTTTTTCCTGACGGTTACGGCTGAAAACAAGCACTCACAATATCCGGAATGGGTGCTTGTTTATTTTTTAAAAATGTTTCACGTGAAACATTGAATAAATAATTTTTTCTATAATAAATGTTGAAAGGAAGTGAGTTATATGTGTAAAACAAATATGAAAAATGAAGATATAAAAATAAAGGTTTCAAAAGCTGATATTATATGTCAAATGGTTGATGGAAAACCATATTATAGCATAAAATATTTTGATATTTCAAAAAATAAGTTATGTGTGGGTTTTTCTTCATATAATCTTGACTATGTTATAAGTTGGAAGCGTAAATATTTTGAGATTGTTTAAAATGTTTCACGTGAAACATTGCAAAATAATTTATTTCTGTTATAATGAGAATTGAAAGGAGGAATTGCCATGGCAATAAAAGTATATTTATCTCCGAGTTCACAGAATAACAATGCATGTTCTGGTGGAGACACAGAAGCAAAACATTGCAGGAAGATTGCACAGCGGGCAGAGAAAGACTTAAAGCGAAACGGTTACACTGTGAAAGTAGCAACAGAAGGCCTTGACGTTTCAGGAAGGATCAAAGAATCAAATGAATGGGGTGCAGATGTTCACATTCCTATTCACACTAACGCTGGCGGGGGTGATGGCACATTGGTAATGTGTTATACCGAATGCAGTGGAAATAAATATGTAAAAAATATTTATTCTGCACTGGCAAAAGTCAGCCCTGGAAAAGACGATGGCATCAAAGTACGCACTGACCTTGCTGAAATCACAGGAACAACAGCAATGTGCGTATACACAGAATGTGAGTTTCACGACACCTACGGTGACTGGATTGACAAAAATATCGGGAAACTCGGTGAAGCAATCGCAAAGGGAATGTGCAAGGCAGACGGAAAAACATTTAAATCAGAAGGAAATAATGCTTCCACTGGTTCAGGAACTTTGTATAAAATTCAGGCAGGAGCCTTTTCTGAAAAAGAAAATGCAGAAAAACTGGTAAAAGAGTTAAAATCAAAAGGCTTTGAGTCTTTCGCCTATCAGTCCGGGAGTTTATACAAAGTGCAGGCAGGAGCCTTTTCCAACAAGTCAAACGCAGATGCCCTTGCAAAGAAACTCGAAAACGCAGGCTTTGACGCATATGTCTATAGGGGGTGATTCTGCTATGTACGATCAGGCGATAACCGCAGTGGAGCGGGTAGGCTTTCCAATTGTTTTGGTAGCTGTGCTGATTGTGGGCTTCAAATATATGTTTGACAGATTCATGCAGAAGTCAGAAGAAGAAGCGAAACAGCACAAAGAGGAAATGGATTCCGTGACAACAGCACTAAACAACAACACACTGGTTTTGCAGAAACTTTGCGATAAACTGGACACGATTGTTGAGGCTAGTAATCAGGATTATATTACAGACGGATCAGGTGATTAATAATGCCAAATTTAAGTATGTCTTATCAGTGGATGATAAATCTTTGCAATGCTCCGAACACAGGTTATTCACAGAAATATCGAAAAGGTCAGACAGTAAACGGAATTACCTACTACGATTGTTCTTCCGCAATATCCCGCGCGCTTTATGAGGGACAATTCACCGACACAAACCCGTGGTTTAACACTGCAAACATGAGGACATGCTTACAGGACTGGGGATTTACACAGCAGGATATTAACGGAGTATGGCTTCCCGGTGATATCATGTGGAGATCAGGGCATACAGAAATGGTGTATCAATCAGGTGCAGATGCAGGATCAGGCATTACAATGGGAGCGCACCAGAGTGGTGTCCCGCTGGCGGATCAGGTTTCAATCAACAACTTTGTTTCCTATGCGTCAAGCTGGACACAGCTTTGGAGATATCCCGGAGGGGCTGGCACACTGACATGGATATCGAAAAATGAATATCTGTCAGAATCAGAAATGCAAAATAATGCGTATTGTTTCTATTCTTATATGTTCAATCGTGCTACGCTCTCAGCCATTGCGGGTATGCTGGGAAATATGCAACGGGAGTCCACCATAAATCCTGGCGTATGGCAGAACTTAGACGAGGGAAATTATTCGCTCGGTTTCGGGTTAGTGCAATGGACACCTGCAACAAATTACACGGACTGGGCTACGTCAAACGGTTATGAAATCGGTGACGGAAACGGACAGTGCATCTGGCTGTTGACCATGACAGTTTCGTCCGGACAGTGGATTGCAACAAGCCAATATCCGCAATCATGGGAAGAATTTCTTGCGTACACTGGTACGCCGGAAGACGCGGCAAGCATCTTTCTGTATAACTTTGAGCGTGCGGGAGTTTCAGCAGAACAGGAACGGCGTGAAAACGCACGGAAATGGTATAATTATCTTGAAAACTTAGACCCCATACCGCCGGGACCCGGAATAGTAACTAAGAAAAAATTTAAATGGTGGATGTATTTGCCATTTTAAAAAAGGAGTGATTTTATGACATGGGAAGAAGCATTAAACACACTTGCTGGGGCTGTTGACGTTTCCGTTTACGATGAAGAGTTAAACACACTCAGAAAAACAATGTCAAACTATAACAGCGATCAGAACCTACAGACAGAACTTAATTCTGTGAACCAGAAACTTTCAGAGATGGAAACCGCATACAGTGACTTACAGGGAAAATATCGTAAGCGGTTCGGTGAAATGCTTTCAGATAATGCGTCACAGATTGAGGAAAAAGAAACCAAAATGACCGAGCGACCAGCAGACGGAAAACCGATTTCTTTTGCTGACTTATCGCTCACCGCAGAAACAGAGTAGAAAAGGATGATGTAAAATGGCAAAAAGTAATACAGGATTACCAATGACAAATGAAAATGTAATCGCGGCCGCAAGAAATTCTCTGGCACTGGAAGTTCAGGCTAGGATTAGCGACCCAACACAGGAAGGTTTACAGGCAGTATACGATCAGATGACTCAGTATGCGCCAGTGTATAATGCACTAGAACCGGCACTGGTTTCTCAGATCGGCTTGCAGACTGTTGACTCCGTGGCATGGCGTTCCCCGTTCGGAAGGGTAAAGAAAGACCCCATGTACTACGGAACGACGGATGAGGAAATCTACGTGAACTTTGCAAAGAGTCAGCATTTCTCACCCAACAACGATTGGCAGGATGCATTCAAAACTTATCAGGGCTACATCATGGCTATGTTCCACGCAATTAACTTTTCAGAGCAGTATCCCTTCACGATTTCATGGGACAACATGCGCATGGCATTCCAGACGAAGTACGGTATCAGAGACATTATCCGTGCAAAGGTAGAATCAGCAATCTCGGGTTACAACTGGGATGAATACAACGCCACAGTCGGGCTTATCGGAACTGGATACAGTAAGCAGATTCTTCCGGCGGTTACAGTGACTGCTCCGACAGACCAGACAAGTGCAAACAATCTACTTGCGGCGGTTAAGGCTAAGGTGGGAGAGTTCGCGTTCCCGCTCCCGCAGAACAACCTAGCAGGAAGTACGGCGTCTTCTCAGCCGACTCAGCTGTTATGGATCACAACACCACAGACAGACAGCGCTTTGAGTGTGTATTCACAGGCTTACGCGTTCCAGAATGACAAGATTGCAATCCCGGTTGATACCGTTATTGTGGATGGTTTCACAAATGATAAAATTGTCGGTGTACTCTGTGATGTGAGATTCTTCCGTATTCGTGAGCAGTTCAAGAGGTTCACTCATCAGGAAGTTGCGAACACGTTGAACTGGAATCATTTCTATACTGTGGTAGAACAGATTTCGGCTTCACCTTTCTATCCGATTTGTGTGTTCACGACAGACCAGGTAGCGAGAGATACAAGCGTGACAGCTTCAGCACAGACATATACACCGGGTGAAGATGTGAAAATTGTTGCGTCATTAACTGGTGGTGGTGGCACATACCACGTTGGGCTGATTGACTACTCGATTAAATCTGGTGCGGTTGATGGTACGTATATTGTGCCGGGAACAAATATTCTGCATGTTGCGGAGGGACAGACCGGAACAGTTGTAGTAACAGCTACTTCCAGAAACAACTCAAGTGTAACAACGAATATAAATTTTACAATGCAAGCAATTTAACATTGGAATGAACGACTACCGCAGTATTAAATAAAACAGTTGGAAATAAGGAGAGTATGACAACCCTCAGGTTTATTGGTGCAAGTGATACAGATAAATTTATACCTGAAAGAGTGTTTTCCAACAATGAAAATATTACACTGATTCCAGATTTAACAGATGGTAACACACAAACTAATGTCAAGGTGTATGTAACGTTTAATAAAGTTTCTTCACAGGCAACAAGAGTATCTGTTGTTATCGGATGTAAAGTATACACAACAACCAATGAAAGAGTGATTAATATCGCTAAATTAAATTAAATTGCTTGCTAAAAAAGGAAAAAAACATGGAAAATATGATACCTATACCTACACAAACAAACGTTGTTGCTGAATCTCCCGTTTCCACGGTACGCTTATACTCAGGCGTGCCGTGGGATAATAAATACATTCATGTGAGATTATATTCAGGGCAATCACAATTATTAAGTGCGCTTGATAAATGGAAAGTAAAAGAGATAAATAATCTTGCGCCAATAAGAGTAGGAGAGTTAACAGTCAAAGTGCCTTATCATGAAATGGAAATGTTAAATATAAATTATTTAGCATTCCAAAATCCTCAAATGTCTGACAGGTGGGTGTTCTGTTTTGTTACTGGTATAAATTGGCAGTCAAGAAATTCAACAACAATTGTTTTTGAACTCGATACTTTTCAGAATGAATTTTACAATTGCACGATGCATCCCAGCTTTGTTGAATATATGCACATTCCAAAAAGTGAAGATACAATAGGCGCAAATTTGAACCCGGTAAACATTGAGACTGGAGACCCGGTTGTAGCTTATTATGATTTTTACAGTTTGACAAACTGGCATATATGTGCCTATGCAACAGAAGGAACAACAGGAACAGAGTTTGAAGGTAAACTATGCAACAATGTGTATCGAGCCGCAAGTCTATGGCATAAGGCAATAACAGACCCGGACGCTATTGACGGAGACTCTGGCATTAATGCTTTGATTAAGGCATATAACGATCAGGGAAAAATTGATGCAATTGTAGCTTTGTTTATGGCACCTGAATTATGCGTGAATGTTGTAGCAGATCCGGGACATGAAGAGGACGAAAAAAACATATCAATGCACACGAGTAATCTTTTTGAAGGTTATACTCCCAAGAATAACAAGTTATATAGTTATCCGTGGTGCTATGTTTTATGCGACAACAATGAAGGACAGGGAAATATTTATAAGTATGAACTTTCTGACAATTCAGATCACAGCATTGACTTTGTTTTACAAGGGGCACTTGCCACAATGCCACAAGTAATATGCTTTCCTAGAAATTATAAAGGAAACTCGCTCAATTATGATGATGCTATGATGATTTCAGGTTTTCCACAGTGCGCTTATAGTTCAGATACATTCCGGGCATGGATCGCACAAAACAAAAGCACACTTGCGCTCAGTGCAGTGTCCGCTGGTGCTGGCATTTTAACGGGTGCTGTTGGGATTGCGGGGTCACCCGCAACAGGCGGATTGAGCGGTGTGGCAGGAGTAAACGCTATCGGATCAAGTTTTCAGAATGTTCTAAGTTTAATTGCAACAGCATCTGATAAAGAACGACTCCCTGCAACTGTTCACGGAAAAATACTTTCTGAAAACATCAACGCTGCAATCGGCGTTACAGGGTATAGCTTTTACACCATGTCTTGTAAAAGACAATTTGCAGAAATAGCGGACAGTTATTTCTCAACGTTCGGATATCCAATCAATAAAATTGTTCAACCAAACATAAAGTCAAGATCAAGCTGGAATTATATAAAAACATAAAATATAGGGTTGTATGGAAATGTTGACATTGCGGAACTTTCCAAACTTAGAGCAATTTTTGATAACGGTGTTACAATATGGCACACTGATGATATAGGCAACTACGGTCTGGATAACAACTAAAGGGGGGGTGATGCTTTGAAACATCCATTAAGATTGTATGAA
>ERZ1643251.4386-NODE-4386-length-12327-cov-5.729547_pt1 | contig 12327 bp, 7 predicted proteins | sample MGYA00579261_ERZ1643251 | MGnify/ENA primary metagenome ERZ1643251 (study PRJEB29033, sample SAMEA4952267) | chicken gut metagenome | biome: Broiler Chicken; feature: Gastrointestinal Tract; material: Caecum | place: Ireland | collected 2018 | study: Broiler... | reverse complement strand
ACTTCGATTTGTTACCTTTTTGAAAACTATTGCAACTTGCTATTGCAATTTGCGACTTTTATTTTTTTCCAATACGCGCTTTCAATTTTTCGCGCCATTCGGGCATAGGCGGAAAAATACCGGAGAGCCGAGCATTGGTTCTCCGGTATTCAGTATTTAGCTTATTTCTACGACCGCGCATTTCAATGTCAGCGGTTTGGGCTTATATCTTCGCCAACGCCTGATCAATGTCGGCGATTATATCTTCGGGATTCTCGATTCCGACCGACAGACGGATAAGATCGGGCGAGACTCCGGCGGCGATCAGCTGCTCGTCGGTCATCTGGCGGTGAGTCGTACTCGCCGGATGCAACAGGCAGGTGCGCGTGTCGGCGACGTGCGTCACTATAGCGCCGAGCTTCAGACTGTCCATGAACTTGACCGCGGCTTCGCGACCGCCCTTGACGCCGAACGCGATTACTCCGGACGTTCCGTGCGGCAGGTACTTTTCGGCGAGCTTGTAATACTTGCTCGACGGCAGTGCCGGATAGTTGATCCACGATACCCGGCTGTCAGCCTCAAGGAACTTCGCGACCGCGAGCGCGTTGTCGCAGTGGCGCTTGACGCGCAGCGCGAGCGTCTCGAGTCCGAGGTTCAGAAGAAACGCGTTCTGCGGCGACTGAATCGAGCCAAGGTCGCGCATCAGCTGCGCGGTACACTTGGTTATATAGCCGGCTTTGCCGAAATCCTTCGCGTAGGTCACTCCGTGGTAGGAGTCGTCGGGCGTACAAAGTCCCGGGTATTTGTCGGCGTGTGCCAGCCAGTCGAAGTTTCCACTGTCGACAATCGCGCCGCCGACTGCGGTCGCGTGTCCGTCCATGTATTTTGTAGTCGAATGTATCACGATGTCCGCGCCGAACTCGAACGGACGGCAGTTTATCGGCGTCGGGAAGGTGTTGTCTATAATAAGCGGTACGCCGTGAGCGTGCGCCTGACGCGCGAACAGCTCAATGTCGAGCACCTGCAGCGACGGGTTCGACAGAGTCTCGGCGAATACCGCCTTGGTATTCGGTCGGAACGCCGCTTCAAGCTCGTCCTCGGTCGAATCGGGCGTGACAAACGTGGTGTCAATGCCCATCCGCTTCATCGTGACCGCGATAAGATTGAAGCTTCCGCCATAAATCGCGGACGAAGCGACGATGTGGTCGCCCGCTCCGAGGATGTTGAACAGCGAGAAGAAGGTCGCCGCCTGTCCGGACGAGGTCAGCATAGCCGCGACGCCGCCCTCCAGCTCACAGATCTTCGCCGCGACGCAGTCGTTTGTCGGGTTCTGGAGACGTGTGTAGAAATATCCGCTCTCGGACAGGTCGAAAAGCCGTCCCATCTGCTCGCTCGACTCGTATTTGAAGGTCGTCGACTGATATATCGGCAGCACGCGCGGCTCGCCGTTCTTGGGTGTGTAGCCTGCCTGTACGCAGGAAGTGTCGATTTTATATGACATTTGCTGTTTATTCACCTCAATAATAAAATTTTACTCAAACTAATTGTATGTCAGCTTTCACTCAAATTGACAGTATGCGGCGCGGCAATTTTTCCGCATTTATTATACGCGGCGTGAGACGCGCCGGCAAGCCGGCAGCCGGCACAGTGCCGGCTGTCAGCTTCAGTTGTCGTCCGAATGCTCGTCGTGTATTTCTTCAGAATCGTCGTATTCGCCGTTGTCGAGCAGCTCGCGCGTACCGATTCGCTTCTTCGCGCGCTCCTCCTCGACCATGTCGGACAGCATATCCTTAACGCGACGAACGTCCTTGATGTGCAGTATATCGAACTCGGGGCTCGTCTTGTCGCCCGAGCAGCAGTGTATCGTTCCAAGTCCGAACATCCGCTCCCAGAGCGCGCGCTTCAATGTGAGGTCGGTTATCCGATACAGCCGGATTTCATCCTCGGTTCTCGACAGAAAGCCCTTGTCGATAATGAACTTATCTTGTTCGAGCCGGTAGCGCGTGAACGACCACGGCAAACCGAAGATAATGCGCTTTCGATCCTTCCAGATGACATTCTCGGTGTTGATATCGCTCATTGATTACCTCCTGACCATATGTGCGTTTATTTCTCCGGCTTGTAGCCGTCCTTGAGCGTGACCGTGCGGATAAACGTGCCCGGATTGCGTATGTCGGCGCAGAAATATCCGGTGCGAACGAACTGATACTTCGAGCCCGGCTCGGCGTCGGCGAGCGACGGCTCAAGCTTGCAGCCGGTGAGACATTCGACCGACTCGGGATTCAGATAGTTCTCGTATTTATCGCCCTCGGGCAGCTTCGACGGATTCTCGAGCGTCAGCAGGTTCGAGTACAGCATGACCTTCGCGTCAATGCAGTCGACTGCCGACAGCCAGTGTATCGTTCCCTTAATCTTGCGACCGTCGACCGGATTTCCGTTGCCGGTCTCGAGGTCGGCGGTGCAGTGTATCTCCTTTATGCTGCCGTCGTCATTCTTGACGATATTCACGCACTTGACGATATACGCGCCCATTAGTCTGACCTCGCCGTCCGGCTTCATGCGGAAGAACTTTGGAGGCGGAACCTCACTGAAATCGTCGGCGTCGATATACAATTCGCGCGTGAACCTGACCGGACGCGTGCCCATCTCGGGGTGCTGCGGGTGGTTCGGCAGCTCAAAGGTCTCGCACTTGTCCTCGGGGTAGTTGTCGACTACGACTTTGATCGGATTCAAAACCGCCACACGTCTCGGCGCGGTCTCATTAAGCTCGTCGCGTATGCAGGACTCAAGCAGACGAATGTCGACAAGACTGTCCGACTTCGAAACACCGATGCGTCCGCAGAAATCAACTATCGACGCTCCGGTGTAGCCGCGTCGGCGCAGACCGCAGAGAGTCGGCATACGCGGGTCGTCCCAGCCGTCGACCTTGCCGCTCTCGACCATCGAGCGCAGGAAACGCTTCGACAATACGGTGTACGTGATGTTCAGCCGCGCGAACTCGATCTGACGCGGAGTTGACGGCACACTGACATTTTCGATTACCCAGTCGTAGAGCGGGCGGTGGATCTCATATTCGAGCGAGCAGAGCGAGTGTGTGATTCCCTCGAGCGCGTCCTGAATCGGGTGCGCGAAATCGTACATCGGATATATGCACCACTTCGTGCCCTGACGGTGATGCTCGACATATTTGATACGGTAGAGCACCGGGTCGCGCATGACGAAGTTGCCCGACGCGAGGTCGATCTTCGCGCGGAGCGTGTACTTGCCCTCGGGGAACTCGCCGTTTTTCATGCGCTCGAACAGGTCGAGGCTCTCCTCGATCGGTCGGTCGCGCCACGGGGAGACGGCAGGATGCGTCAGGTCGCCGCGGTATTCGTCCATCTGGTCGGGCGTCAGCTCGCAGACATAAGCGAGTCCTTTCTTGATAAGCTCGACGGCATACTCGTAGTCCTTATCGAAGTAGTCCGAGCCGTAAAAGAAGCGGTCGCCCCAGTCGAAGCCGAGCCAGTGGATGTCCTCCTTGATAGCGTCGACGTATTCGGTGTCCTCCTTTGCGGGGTTGGTATCGTCCATACGCAGGTTGCACAGCCCGCCGTATTTCTTCGCGGTTCCGAAATCGATGACCAGCGCCTTGCAGTGACCGATGTGCAGATATCCGTTAGGCTCGGGCGGGAATCGGGTGTGAACCGACGCATACCTGCCCTCGGCGAGGTCCTCGTTTATGAATTCTTCTATAAAGTTAGATGCTTCAATCATGATATCATCATCCTTGAAAATATTTGTGTTGAAAATGAAATTGTATAACTGAAATGTTATCAGCCGATTTGCTGTCAGCCAATCGCGATTGACTGATAACAGACAGAGCACAGAGCGTCAAGCCAGCAGCCGCGAATATAATATTCGCAATTCGCCTGCGGCGAATTGCTACCACAGCTCTCCGCGCTCCGCGCGGAGACCACTCTCCACTCTCTCCGCGCGCAGCGCGGAGACCACTCTCTCGGTCTCGCTGCGCGAGACCGAGACCACTCTTTTTCGTACTTACTTCACGTAGTCGGCAAGTCTCCGCTTGACCGTGTCGGCTCCGAGTATACGCATGACCTCGTACATATCGGGCGAGCTTGCGCGTCCGGTGACGGCGATTCGCAGGAACATACTGATGTCGCCGACGTGACCCTTGTATTCGGTCGGATTCTTCTTGTAGAGCTTCGTCTCGGGCGCGAAACCGAGCTCGGCGGCGAGCGACTTTATCTTGTCGAACCATGCCGTCTGGTCGTCAGACTCGTCGTAAATGTCGATATACCTTGTCACAGCGGCAGTGACATCCGCCTTGTCGAAATTGTCCGGCACCTCATCGCGACGCTCGAACAGCTCGTCGAACATGAAGCCGATGTAGCCGCGCACCTCGTCGAAGCGCGCGATGTCCTTGCGCGGCTTCGCTCCGCCGCGACCGATACCGAGCGCTGCGCGCGCCGTGTCGGCGTGAGCCTTGAGTATACCCGCGAACTCGGGGTCGAACTTCTCAGCCCACGCGAGCGTTTTATCGTACACCTCGTCGGCGGTCATGCGCGAGACCATATTCTTCGACACGTCGTCGAGCTTGTTCATGTCGAACAGGCAGCCCGAGACGCTCATCTTCTTGACGCTGAACTCGAAGTCGCGGCTCGATTTATCGGGATTCGCGGCGTGCCACTCCTCGTAGTTGGAGTTGAGCAGAGTCATTACATATTCATTCACGCAAATCGGGTCGTAGCCGAGACGCTCGTAGTCGTCGAGGTTCGCGCCCATGTCGCGCTTCGAAAGCTTCTTCTTGACGAGCTTTCCGTCCTCGTCGACGGCGGTCGTCAGAAGCTGCGCGATGTGCAGGTACTTCGGCGGCTTGAAGCCGAGGAAGCGGAACAGCATCAGATGCCGCGCGAGACTCGGCAGCCACTCCTCGCCGCGCACCACGTGAGTCGTGCCCATGAGGTGGTCGTCGACCACGTGCGCGAAGTGGTAGGACGGGATTCCGTCCGACTTCAGGAGCACCTCGTCGCGGTCGTTCTCGGGTATCTCGAGCGTGCCGCGGACAAGGTCGGTGACTTTAATTTTCTTGTCGGGGTCGCCGTCGGACAGCATACGCAGCACGAACGGATGTCCGGCTTTGAGGTGCGCTTCGACCTCCTCGATTGTGAACTCGCGCCACTTCAGCATTTCCTCACGCTGCGCGCCGTCGTCCTCGTGCCAGTCCTTAGCCTTGACTTCGGCTTTCTTGTCGACCGCGTTCATCGCGGCGAGCTCCTCCTCGGTCGTGAACACCGGATACGCCCGTCCGTCGCGGACAAGCTGCTTTGCGTATACGTGATAAATCTCGCGCCGCTTCGACTGTGTATAGGGACCATAATCGCCCTTATCTCCGCCGATGACCGCGCCCTCGTCAAACACGATGCCATAATGCGCGAGCGTATTTATCAGTGCCTCCTTGGCACCCGGCACCTCGCGCTTCGCGTCGGTGTCCTCGATTCGCAGGTAGAACACGCCGCCGCTCTGATGAGCGAGCCGTTCGCTGACCGTCGTCGGGAACAAGCCGCCGAAATGCACGTAGCCGGTAGGGCTGGGGGCAAATCGTGTAACCTTCGCTCCCTCCGGGAGCTGTCGCCTCGGATAGCGCGCCTCCATGTCCGCCGGCGTCAACGTGACGTCCGGAAACAGAAGGTCGGCAAGATAATTATAGTCCATGGTTGTGTCCTTTCAGTTGTTTTGTGGATTATTGTTAGTTTCACTGGGGGAGACCCTTTTGGAAAAGGGTCTCCCCCACATTTCGGCAAGCTATGCTTGCCGAAATGTTTCCCCCACCGCGAAAACTTTCGCAAATTTGGCTATGTGTAATCGTTAGTCAGCGAGCTGACTTTAGATTTGTGCTTATCGATTGAGCCGCTGTTTTGCGCCGCCTTGGCGATTACGTCCGCAGGACGTAATCGCTGGGCCCACGCTCCCCAACCGGCGGCTTGGTTTGAGCAGATTTGTTTGTGATTTTTTTGCTCTTTTCTTTAGATAAATGCCGCCATTTAGGTAAATGCCGCTTGATATATTAATCAGGATTGCTGCCTTAAATAAATAAGGATTGCTTAAATTAATTCGAATAACTACCTTAGATAGATATTATTATCCAGCTCCCGTGCCAATGTCGTGGAGCTGCCGTGACCGGGGTAGAGCTTGACATCCCTCTTGCGCACATTCCACTGCTCGGCGAGCCGCTTGATTCTGCCGAGCGTATCGCTCATCGCGAGCTCGTCGCCGCCGTACAGGTCACAGCGACCGATTGAGCCGGCGAACAGCGTGTCTCCGGTCAGGAGTACACGGTCGATTTTATATATGACCGATCCCGGCGTATGCCCGGGCGTATGCAGCACTTCGATTATAGTTTCGCCTATCTCGATCTTGTCGCCCTCGTCGATGATATGCTCCGCCGGACGGCAGGGCGCGTCTATCCCCGCGAACTGCGACATATACGAAAGCTCGGGATTCGCGAGCGACTCCGAATCATAACCGTGTATATATACCGGCGCGCCGGTCGCGTCGCGCAGGGCTTCGAGCGACATTATATGGTCGAAATGCGCGTGCGTCAAGAGTATCGCCGCGACCTTGACGCCCTCACGCTCACAGCACGACAATATCAGTCGCTTACCTTCGTCCGCGCTGTCGCCGCCCGGGTCGACCACCGCGCCAAGTCCGGTAGACTCATCCTTTACAATATAGCACATCTCGTGCATCGCTCCGGTGGGCAGGCTGATTATCCTTGTTTTATCCATATTGGTAATATCCTATTATATATAGTATTAATATCTTATTATATCATATTTCGGCGCGATTGTCTACATTATTTTTAATCAATTTTGTAAAATCCTCCCTCGGCCGGGATTATACTAACTGCACAGTTATTATGCGTCATTTCAGTTATGATTAATTCAAATTCAGTCTTGATTTAATTCACAAAATGTGGTATCATAATAGATGTGAAAAATACTGTCTTCACAGAGTAGGTTTTGACGCGTCAAGTGTCACGCGGACGGGGAGTTGCCGCGTGGACGAAAGCCTTTTGCGTTGCAAAAGGCTGCGGTGTCAGGACCGCATCCCGCTGTTGCATAGATGGAGCATATCTCCTTATATGTAGCACTGTCGGAATGTTGCATATCAAAGGAGGTTTTTTTATGCAATCCGTCGTAAAACAAAAAGCGCGCACTGCCTTTCCCGAGGAGTACGCAAACCCGTTCTCAGCCGCCTACTGGCGCGAAGCCGCCGCACAGCTTACGGACATCCGCATAATCTGCATCGCCGCGATACTGATCGCGGTGCGCGTCGCGCTGAAGGAAATCAAGATTCCGATTGGCGAAAATCTCAACATCACGGTCGGATTTTTCGTCAACGCGCTCGGCGCGATGATCTTCGGCCCGGTCGTAGCGGTCGTCGCCGCCGCCGCATCTGACACCCTCGGCTGCGCGCTGACCGGGTTCGTAGACTATTTCTTCCCGTTCATCTTCGTCGAGATCGCCGGCTCGCTGATATTCGCGCTCTTTCTCTGGCGCTCGAGTCTGACCGAGACGCGGATAATCCTGTCGCGCTTCTTCGTGTCGCTCGTCTGCAACTTCATCATGAATCCGATAATCATGAACTGGTACTACGCGTGGATAAACAACGGCAAATCCTATGAATTTGTCACACTGCCGCGAATTATCAAAAACCTCGCGCTCTTCCCCGCCGAGGCGTTCCTCTTGGTGCTCTTCCTCGGAGTGATGACTCCCGCGCTGCTGAAGCTGAAGCTCGTGCCGAAGAATCAGAAGGAGCTGGTCATGACCCGCTCGAACTACATCCTGCTCGGCGGGTTGTTCATAGTCGCCGTGGTATTCGTTCTGCTGTATGTATTCGTTTATCTGCCTAATAAATAATAAAGTCAAAGCACGGATTTTAAGATTCGTGCTTTTATATTTCAGCGATTATAGGATATTTCGCAAGAAATCGACATATCAGAGCCATAAACGACATATCAGAATCATATATTATAGAAGCATCCTTTCAGCAGACCGCCTGCATTTTTTTGCCGAAATTTGAATATCAATATTCTACATCATATTGACATATATTTATTATTGTGTTATAATATGATTAACATTCCCGCCAACGGTCATACAAAATTTGCGATTTCCGAAAGGATGGTGCCCCTAATGTATAAGCGAACTCCATTTAGCCTCGCGATTCTGTCCTTAATTCTGCTGTCGCAGCTCGCCGCCTGCGCGTCGTCAGCTCCCGATTCAAACACGGTCGAGACTACGACCAACGCCTCCGACGAAACCTCAGCGGCTGCCGAGGAGACCTCAGAATATGTCTCCCCCGACGTCGACTACGAGGGTGAGACTTTTACTATCGCCGCAATGGACCTTGATATGGTCTACGCGGTCACGAACTACACAATGATTTCACACGACGAGGAAACCGGCGACGTTATCAACGACGCCATTGTGCAGATGACCCGCAAGGTCGAGGAGGACTTGAACGTCAACCTCGAACTGTATCCGCTGACCAACGACGACCGCGCTACAATCGACAAGGTCACGCGCTTCATCTATGCCGGCGAGGACGAGATTCAAGTCACGTTTCCGTTCACGGTCGCGCTGAAAAACTACCTCGGCACGCCGTCGCTGCTGCTCGACCTGAACAGCATACCGACGCTCGACCTGTCCCATTCATGGTGGGATCAGAACTCAATCGAAGCCTATAACATAGGCGGAAAGCAGTACACCGCGGTCGGCGACATCTGCTTCTTCGCGAAATGCGCGCCTATAGTCAATTTCTTCAACAAACAGCTGCTCGAGGAGTATAGCCTTGACGATCCGTACGAAATGGTCTTTGACGGCACGTGGACTATAGACAAGATGATCGAGCTCGGCCGCGCCGCCGCAAACGACGTCAACGGCAACTCGACCGTCGACCTCGATGACACGTTCGGCTGTATCGCCGAATCGACTTCGCTCGGCTACTTCTTCACCGGCGCCGGCATCGACTGGTCGAAGCGCGACGGCGACGAAATAACTATCACCGTCTATAACGAAAAGAGCATGAACATCGCCGAAATGCTCGTGCCATTCTTCCGCGACAAAACCGTCACAATGATACCGAACGACTACACCGGCTACACCGACGTGTTCCAGGAGCTTTTCCTGCCGCACTTCATGGCGAACCGCTCGCTCTTCTTCTCGAATCAGCTGCTGCTCGCGCTCGACTTCCGCGAGATGGAGGCCGACTTCGGCGTGCTGCCGCTGCCGAAATACGACGAGAATCAGGAGAACTACCGCAGCACGACCAACGACCACTGGCTCGACCACATGGTCGTTCCCGCGACCAACGCCCGCCTCGAGCTGACCGGTCACGTCCTCGACGCCATGGGCTACTATTCGCAGCAGCTCGTAACGCCCGCGTTCATCGAGACCACCGTGCTTGACAAGACCCTGCGCGACGAGAACTCGGAGGCGATAATCGAGATGATCTACGACACGCAGGTCTACGACATCGCGCTCGCGTTCAACTGGGGCAGTATCACCGGAGTTGTCTCAAATATGATAAACAACAACACCACCAACTTCTCGTCGCTCTACGCTTCGAGTGAGTCAGCGATACTCGCCGCGATGGATAAGACGATGGAAGAACTGCTCGATACCTGACGTTATTAAAATCCGCCGCCATGGATCCCGGCGGCGGATTTTTTTCGGAAAATTCTGAAAATTTACAATTATTTATAGCATTTTTTTGAAAAATATTGTATACTGATTATATATGCCCGAAATTTGAAAAACTATATTAAACTAAATACGCGTCCGATACGCCGAGCGGCGTGATACCGCGCTCATACATGAGGTAATATCAGGCATAATCTAAGATAATATCTATCCGTGTCCGCTTTCCGGACGCGCAGAAAGGAATGTATCAGTCTAAATGAAGTTAATCGAAAAGATAATCGGCAGCTACAGCGAGCGCCAAGTCAAGAAAATCCTGCCGATTGTCGATAAAATAGAAGCCCTTGCGCCGACCTATAAAAATATGACCGACGAAGAGCTGCGCGGCGTCACCGACAAACTAAAGTCCCGTCTTTCGGGAATCGAGACGCTCGACGATATTCTGCCCGACGCGTTCGCCGCCGTGCGTGAAGCGGCAGACCGTGTACTCGGCAAGCGTCCGTTCAGAGTCCAGCTCATGGGCGGTATCATCCTGCATCAGGGTCGCATCGCCGAGATGAAGACCGGCGAGGGTAAAACGCTCGTCGCGACTCTTCCCGCCTACCTCAACGCCTTGAAGGGCGAGGGCGTACACATCGTCACGGTCAACGATTACCTCGCGCGCCGCGACAGCGAGGAGATGGGCAAGGTATACGGCTTTCTCGGACTCACGACCGGCCTTGTCGTACACGGTCAGACTCGCGAAGCCAAGCAGAACGCGTATAACGCCGACATCACCTACGGCACGAACAACGAATTCGGCTTCGACTACCTGCGCGACAACATGGTGCTCTACAAAGAGCAGTGCGTGCAGCGCGGTCACGCGTTCGCCATAGTCGACGAGGTCGACTCGATTCTGATCGACGAGGCGCGCACACCGCTCATAATCTCGGGCGTCGGCACGGCTTCGTCCGAGCTCTACGACCGCACCGACAAGTTCGTGCGCACACTTAAAAAGTTCGTCATCAAGGAGCTTGACGACAAGGAATTGAACGAGGACATCGACGCCGACTACATCGTCGACGAAAAGGCGAAAACCGCGACGCTCACTCAGAGCGGTATCAAAAAGGCCGAGGAATACTTCGGGCTTGAAAACCTGTCGGCTCCTGAAAACTCGACGATATCCCACCATATCAACATCGCGATAAAGGCTTACGGCACAATGCACCGCGACGACGACTACATCGTCAAGGACGGCGAGGTGCTGATTGTCGACGAGTTCACCGGACGCGTAATGCCCGGACGCCGCTTCTCGGACGGTCTGCATCAGGCAATCGAAGCTAAGGAAAAGGTCGACATCCAGAAGGAAACCAAGACCCAGGCGACTATCACCTTCCAGAACTTCTTCCGTCTCTACAAAAAGCTGTCGGGCATGACCGGCACGGCGCTGACCGAGGAAAACGAGTTCCGCGAAATCTACGCGCTCGACGTCGTCGAGATACCGACGAACAAGCCGATGATCCGAAAGGACCACAGCGACGTCGTATACAAGACGATGAACGGCAAGTACAAGGCGATAATCGAACAGATCAAAGCCTGCCACGAAAAGGGTCAGCCGGTGCTGGTAGGTACAGTCTCGATCGAAAAGTCGGAGGAGCTGTCGAAGAAGCTGAAGCAGAACGGCATCGCTCACACCGTGCTCAACGCGAAATACCACGAAAAGGAAGCCGAGATCGTCGCACAGGCCGGCAAATACGGCGCGGTCACGATTTCGACGAACATGGCCGGACGCGGTACCGACATAATGCTCGGCGGAAACGCCGAATTTCTGGCGAAATCAGATCTGCGCCGGCTCGGCTACGAGGAGCCGGTAATCGCGCTCGCGACCGGATCGTCGAGCGACGTTGAAGAAATCGTGCTCGAAGCGCGCGAAAAATACCGCGAGTCTCTGGAAAAATACAAGGCGGAAATCGCTCCCGAAGCCGAAAAGGTGCGCGCCGCCGGAGGACTCTTCATCCTCGGCACAGAGCGTCACGAGAGCCGCCGCATAGACAATCAGCTGCGCGGACGTTCGGGACGTCAGGGCGACCCGGGCGAATCGAGATTCTACCTGTCGCTCGAGGACGACCTCATGCGCCTGTTCGGCAGCGAGCGGGTCATGGGCGCGGTCGAACGGCTCGGACTCGACGAGGATCAGCCGATTGACGCGGCGATACTTTCGAACGCCATTGAGTCGGCGCAGAAGCGGCTCGAGGACGCGAACTTCCAGCGCAGAAAGAATGTCTTAAACTACGACGACGTCATGAACCAGCAGCGCAATATCATCTACAAGCAGCGCCGCGAGGTGCTCGACGGCGCGGACATCAGCGGCACGGTCAAGAACATGGTCAAGGAGACTATAAACAACACGGTCGACAGCTTCACCGCGTCTGACGTGCCGGACGAGTGGAACTTCGAAGGACTGCGCAACTATTTCTTTGGTCTGCTCTGCACAAACGACGACTTCCACTATTCGACCGACGACCTCAACAAGCTGAAGCGCGACGACCTCAAAGCCCTGCTGAATGAGCGCGCGGACAAGCTCTACGAATCGAAAGAGGAGCTGTTCGGCGACCAGATGCGCGAGATTGAGCGGGTAGTGCTGCTGCGCGCGGTCGACACGAAC
>ERZ1643251.4381-NODE-4381-length-12333-cov-5.020525_pt1 | contig 12333 bp, 11 predicted proteins | sample MGYA00579261_ERZ1643251 | MGnify/ENA primary metagenome ERZ1643251 (study PRJEB29033, sample SAMEA4952267) | chicken gut metagenome | biome: Broiler Chicken; feature: Gastrointestinal Tract; material: Caecum | place: Ireland | collected 2018 | study: Broiler... | reverse complement strand
CATAAGCAAGTCGCAGACTTGCGCCCCATTGCCGCCAGGCAATCAAACGCCGCCAGGCGTAATCCATCCCTCCAAGCAAAACGCAGTTTTGCGCCTTACCGCGCAGCGGTCAACGCGGCTATGCCGCGCAACTTTTCCACCCCGAACACGCCCCCGCCGCAAGGCGATCGGCGCCGACAGCCCCCCCGCGCCCCTCCCGTCAAAAATCCCGCACGCCCTCTGTAATCCGCCCATGGTTTTTCGCTCGTCAAATCCCTGCCCCGCCCGTTTTTTTCTGTAAAAAAGATTTTACAACTTTTTTGTTTCAAAGACTTGACAGCCCCTTTTTCGCTGTGATACAATATATATGATATTTAGACGATTATCTAAATAAACAAAAATAAGGAGGAAAAAGCATGCGGGACGTATGGGAAGCGATGCGGGACAAGACGCGTCGGGAAATTCTCGCGATGCTGCAAACGGGGGACATGAGCGCGGGCGAGATCGCGGACAGATTCCGCCTGACCAGAGCCACCGTATCCCACCACCTTTCGGTGCTCAAAGCGGCGGGGCTGATCACGGCGGCAAAATACGCGCAGACGGTGGTCTATTCGCTGGACAAAGCGGCGCTCCGCGCCTTTCTGCGTTCGGTAAACGAATTGTTTGCCGGGCAGGATTTTATGGGGAGTGCGGAGCCGCAGGCGGAGAACTCCCCTTTTGCGCTCTCCGGGGAGGAGAGCGCGCCGGGCGGCTCGACCAAAACGGCATAACCCGTCCCGCGCCTCTCCCGCGCGATAAAGAACCCAAGGCAACGACCGTCCGCCGGAAGAAAAACGCTTCCGGCGGCAGCCGGACAAATCTGCGGCGCGCTTTTGCCGAAAACCTTCGCAGGGCAGCCGCCGGGTTATCCGAGCGTCAAAAAATCATATAAGGAGAACTTATGGAACCGCAACAGACAGCGCCGTTCGAAGAATTCGGGAACGGCACGGCACAACCCCTTCCGTCCGAGCCGGAGAACGTGCTCGTGGCGACAAACCTCAAAAAGACGTTCCGTCTGTCGGCAAAACAGCGGAAAATCGAAAAGACGGCAACGCGCGAAAAGATCGCGGTAAACGGGCTTTCGTTTACGGCGCGCAAAGGGGAGATCTACGGACTTCTCGGCCCCAACGGCGCGGGCAAAACGACGACGCTCCGCATGCTCGCCACCCTCATCCGCCCGGACGAAGGCGACGCCGAAATCGACGGTTATTCCATCGTGCGCGAGCCGGACAAAGTGCGCTCGAAGATCGGATTTCTGACCAGCGAACTCAAACCGGACGAATTTTTCACCCCCAACTACACCTTCGATTTTTTCAGCGAACTGCAAAATATCCCCACCCAGGTAAGGGACGAGCGCAAAAAAATGCTCTTTTCCCGCTTCGGCATCGACAAGTTTGCGGAGACGAAAATCTCCGATCTTTCGACGGGCATGAAGCAGAAGGTCTCCATCGCGATCTCCCTCGTCCACGACCCCGAATTCATCATCTTCGACGAGCCGACCAACGGCCTGGACGTTTTGACGGCGAAATCGGTGACCGACTTTCTGGTGGAACTGAAAGAGCAGGGCAAAACCATTCTCCTGTCCACGCACATCTTTTCGCTCGTCGAGAAGATCTGCGACCGGGTGGGCATCATCATCGACGGGAAGATGGCGGCGGAGGACACGGTGTCGGCGCTGACGAGGGAAAAGAACCTGGAAGACGCCTTTTTCGACATCTATGCGGCGCGCGCCGAAGGGAGGGCGTAAAACATGAAAAACATCTGGACGGTCATGAAAAAGGAGTTTGCCCGCTTTTTCCGGGACAGACGGCTGGTGGTTTCCCTCTTTCTTCCCGGCATCCTCATCTATCTCATCTATTCCCTGCTGGGGTCGGGGTTGATCTCCAATCTCGGCGGCGTGGACGAAAATTACGTGTATCAGGTCTATACGGTCAACATGCCCGACGAATTTGCCGCGCAGTTCGAAGGCGTCAGCTTCATGGAACTGCACGCAATTTCCGCGGAAGAGGCGGACGGCCACAAACAGGCGGTGTCCGACCAGCAGGAAGATCTTCTCGTCATCTTCCCCGCGGACTTCGAAGAGAAGTACGCCGCGGCGGTGGCGGGCGATCCGACGGCGGCGCCCACGGTAGAATTCTTCTATAACACGGTGCGGTCGGAGGGATCGCAGGCGTATTCGCTGTTCGCTTCGGCGATCTCCGATTTGCAGCAGCAGGTCACCCCCTATTTCCTGCCCCTCGTCACCGATCTCGCCACGGACGCGGACGTGACGGGCAAGATCTTCTCGATGATCGCGCCCATGCTGGTGCTCATGTTCCTGTTCACGGGCTGCATGTCGGTGGCGCCCGAATCCATCGCGGGCGAAAAGGAGCGCGGCACGCTGGCGACCATGCTGGTGACCCCCGTCAGACGCAGCCATATCGCCGCAGGCAAGATCATCTCCCTTTCCGTCATCTCCCTTCTGAGCGGCATCTGCAGCTTTTTGGGCATCATCCTGTCCCTGCCCAAACTCATGGGCGCGGCGGGAAATCTGAGCGCGGCGGTGTACACGGCGGGCGACTACCTGATGATTCTCGGCATCGTGCTGTCCTCCGTGCTCGTGATGGTGGCGCTGGTCTCCATCGTCTCGGCGTTCGCCAAGAGCGTCAAAGAGGCGACGGGCATGATCGGCCCCCTCATGATCCTCGTCATGATTCTGGGCCTCAGCACGATGTTCTCTTCGGGCGCGACGGGCTCTTACCTTTGGTATCTCATCCCGCTGTACAACAGCGCGCGGGCGATGAGCGGCATCTTCTCCTTCCTCGCCTCCCCCGTCGCCGTGCTGATCACGATCGCGGTCAACCTCGTCGTGGCGGCGCTGCTCGCCGTGCTGCTCGCAAAGATGTTCGACAGCGAAAAGATCATGTTCAACAAATAATCGGACGGCTTAAAGCCGTAGACCGGATCGTCTTTCCCGAAATCATCGGACGGATTCAAACGCTCGGACCGATTTTCCGGCGCCTTCCCGCTATCGCGGGAAGGCGCCGTTTTTCCTTTCATCTCAACTATGCCCCTTCAAACTCCTTTTTCACTTGCCCCTTGGGACATGAGACGCGAGGCGGGGGAAAACCGCAATCGGACGGCGCCCGCCGCGCGCCCGCGGCCGTCCGGCTGTCTCTCCGTCAAATCTTTCCGCAAACGCTCGTCGTTTTCCTTTTGCGGGGCAAAAGAAAAGCAACAAAACCCGACTCCGCGCGGGCGCCGCTTGACACGCATAAAAATATCTGCTATAATGGGGATCGGAGGCAGTAAAAGCCACTCGCCGCAACCCTGCCTGCCTCTTTTCGCGCGGCAGACGACAAAAAAGGAGATCATCATGCAACTCATCGACGCGCGGGACGAAACCCGTCTCGACGCCATCCGGAAACTGTATTTTCAGGCATTCCCCGCCGCCGAGCGCAAGCCCTTTTCCCTCCTCCTCAAAAAGCGGGACGAAGGCCGCACGGAAATCCTCTCCCTCGAAGAAGCGGGTTCTTTTTCGGGACTTGCCGTCACGGTGTTTTCGGGCGATCTCGCGCTTCTGGACTATTTCGCCATCTCGCCCGCCCTGCGGGGTCAGGGCGCGGGCGGAAAGGCGCTCGCCCTGCTGCGGGAGCGGTACGCCGGAAAGCGGTTCTTTCTCGAAATCGAAGACCCCTTCGTCCCCAACGACAACCCCGAACAGCGGCAAAAGCGGCGGGCGTTTTACCTGCGCGCCGGCATGACCCCGCTGCCCTTCCGCGTCAACCTCTTCGGGGTGCAGATGGAACTCCTCTCCTTCGGCGCGCCGCTGACGTACGAAGAATACGCGGGTCTGTACGCGGACGCGTTCGGCAACAAAATCCTGGCGCACATTTCCCTTGCGACCGCCGGCTGACCCGCCCCGCGCGCGGCGCGGAAGAAAAGCGGCGCCGTCCCTTTTTATTCCGATTTCATCCGTTTATGCAATAACGGTTATCCACCGGAATGTGGATAAAAAGGGGTTGTCCACAGGAATTTTTCCGACTTTGTGGATAACTTTTCCCCGTTTTACACAAACTATGCGAATCTATTCGGGAAATCGCCTTTATTTGGGATAAATACGGGGTATATTGTGGATAGCTCAATCACATTTGTAAAAAAATTGTCATAAAAACGCTGATTTTTCCTGTGGATAACCGAAAAATCAGGTTATAAACCGCCCGTTTTCCCTCGAAAAAGCCCGTATTTTTCCCGATTATCCATCCGAACACCTGTTCGGATTGTCCGTTTTTCAAGTTATCCACAGTTGTTTCCCGAAATCATACAAGAATATTTATTCTCAAATATTTAATAAAATACTAACTCGTCATCCGTTGTCCGCACTGAGAAATTGGCTGTTCGGCTTCCGATCTTCTTATCCCCTCCGTCTCGCTCTGCTCGACACCTCCCCTTACCATAAGGGGAGGCATGGGGTGGGGTGCGACACGCTCCCCTGTCATAAGGAGAGATCTAGGCGGCGCTTTTGCCGCCCCCCCATCATGGCTCCCTTGTGCAAAGGGAGGGCGCCCGATATAACGCCCGATATAAAAAAGCCCTCCCGCAGGAGAGCTTTTTGCATAAAGGAAAATCGACGAATCCGACCGACGAAGCGCAGGCGGGCGGCCGGAGTTCAGATCAGCACGCCCAAAAGTTTGGTGAGCGGGTTATCGTTATAGATAAATTTCAGAAACAGCGTTTCGTCGAAGAAGGAAACCATCCCTTCGGAGGGGATGAGCGCCAGAACCGCCAGCACGGCGCAGACGAGAATCGCCGATTTGAGGAAGCCCACCGCGAAGCCGAGAAGTCCGTTCAGCGCCGCCGCCACCGACCAGGAATTGACGATTTTGGTGAGGATCTTTTCCACGATGAAGAGCAGCAGTTTGGCGACGATAAACACGGCGATGCCCGAGATCAGAAGGCCGATAAAGCGCGAAACGACGGGCGCGGCAGCAGCCGCCAGGGTGGTGCCGGGGGCGAGGTCGTTGATCTCGCCGAGATTGTCCGCGATGGCGTCCTTGACAAAGCCGGGCAGGCTGACGTTTTCCAGCGCCGCCGCGATACCGCCCGCCGAAACGTCGGCGTCAAATCCGTTCCAGCCGAGAAACACCTCTTCGAGTTTCCCCGTCAGAGAACCTTCCGCGCCGAACACGGACGAAAGCATTCCCGCTACCGTCGAAGCGAGCGCAAAAGCCAGAATCAGGGCCACCAGGGTTGAGACGAGCCCGAAAAAACACTTTACAAATCCCTTTTTCGCGCCGATCGCCGCCCCCACGAGCAGGAGCAGCGCGCACGCGATGTCCGCGATATATGCGGTGTTGAAGGAAGCCAAAAGACAATCCATACACTACCTCCCGAGTATTTTTGCCGCACGGGCGCCTTTTTAACCCCTCTTTTCCGCTCCCGCTTTTTCTGCGACGGATTTATTATATCACAATTCTTTCCCGATTTCAAGCCTTTGACGCGGGTTGTCCGAAAAATCCGTCCCCGGCGGTATATCCGCGGCAAAAAGGGGAATACTCCTTCCGATAACCTCGTGCCCCGCGCGCCCGCGCCGATAGGGGCACAGACGACGCCGAGGAGGCTCCCCGTGGAATACAGTTTCAATCTCTTCAACAAACTCGCCGCCGACGGCACGACGATGGCGGTCAGCAAATTCTTGCGCGGCGAAGGCGATAAAGGCGACAAAAAGGAGGGCAGAAAAACCGCCCGCACCCGCGCCGCGACCCCCTTTGCCGCCGAACCGTCCGGGCTCCCCGTCATCGTCTGCGTGGGCAGCGATCTCGCCATCGGGGACAGCCTGGGCCCCATCGTCGGCTCCATGCTCCGCTATAAGACGCAGGGGCTGGACGTGTTTCTGTACGGCACCCTGAAAGCGCCCGTGACGGCGAAAGAGGTCAGATACCTGCGCTCCTTTCTCCGCGAGACCCACCGCGGGCGGAAAGTGGTGGCGATCGACGCCGCCGTCGGCAGCGAAGGGGACATCGGGCTCATCAAAATCATCGACGAGCCCCTCCGCCCGGGCGCGGGCGCCAACAAAAAATTGGGCAGCATCGGGGACGTCTCCGTACTCGGCATCGTCGCCGAAAAATCGCTGATGAATTACGGACTCCTCAACACCACCCGCTTAAATCTCGTCTATTCGATGGCGGAGATCATCTCGGACGGACTTTCGGCGCTGCTTTGGGAACTGCACGGCAGCGCGCCCCGGCGGGTGGTTTAAGCGCGGCGCGGCGGGGCGTTTCGGGTCGGACGGACGAGGTTGGCGAGCGGTAAACGCTTACCTGGGCGCCCCGTTTTGTTTTCTGCGCCCCTTTCCGCAAGGCGGAAAGGGGCGTCCGATCTGCCGCCCGCCTTCCGCAGGGGGGGGGGAAGGCGGGCGCCCGGACAAATCCGACAAACGGCAGCAAAACGGAAAAAGCGGGAGGGGGATTTCGGGAGGACCGAAAAAGAGGATGCAAAAAGAATTGACACCCGCGCGCGGGATATGCTATAATAGGCGTCACGGAAGGTTTTCGGAGAACACTTCCGAATAAAAAAACCGAGGTACAATTTCATATGCAAAGATTTTTCACTACCCGCAGGCTCTGCCGCGCGGCGGTGATCGCGGCGCTGTATGCGGTCATCGCCATCGTCCAGCCCTACTCTTCCACGCCCGTGCAATGCCGGCTGTCGGAAGCGCTCACGGTGCTGCCCCTCTTCTTTCCGGAAGCGGTACCCGGGCTGTTCATCGGCTGTTTTCTCGCCAACGTCATGAACGGTGCGGCGGACATGATTTTAGGGTCTTTGGCAACCCTCATCGCCGCAACGAGCACCTATTTTATCGGCAGGGCGGTCAGAAACGCCCCCCTGCGCCTGATTCTCGGCATCCTGCCCCCGATCGTCGTCAACGCGCTGCTCGTCCCCGTGGTATTCATCATCAACGGCACGCAGAATTACGCCTATTTCGTCGAAGTCGCCGTCATGGCGGCGGGACAGGCGATCGCGATCGGCGTCTTCGGCACGGCGCTGTATTTCGCGGTGCTGGGTCTGCGAAAAAAGGGAGTGAAAGTATTCTGCGACGATCGGGAAAAACGCGCCTCCGATCAGGTGCCCGACGAAGCGCGCGACGGGACGCCCGAAATGATGCCTGACCCCGCGCGCGTCGCCTCCGAACCCGCGTCCGGAACTTCCGGCGCCGTCTCTGCGGCGGCAGACGGACGGAACGCCGGATCCGCGCAAAAATAAACGGCGTACATATAACCATACGATAAAAAACCAGCCGACGGCACTCCGACCGTCGGCTTTTTGTTTGTCCTTTTTGATTTATCCCTTTGTACAGGACGGATTTTTCGCAGCGCGCGGCGGCGTTTCCGGCCGCGCGCCGCACCGAAACCCAAACGCCTTTCCGCACCCAAAAACCCCGAAATTACCGGGATACGGCGATCTCGCCCGGAAGGGCGTCCGCACGGTCCGCTTCGATCAGAAAACACCAGAACGCTACGGCGCAAACGCCGTCATAGTTCTCCCCGTCTTCGACGCCCGGAAATCCCTCTTTCAGTTTCACATTCACCCGCCCGTCCCGGACGCCCGCCGACAGCACGGAAACCTCATAAGAGGCGGAGGGCGACGTATAGTGCACCGCGATCAGCATTTTATCGGCAAAAAACGCCCGCCCGTGCCCGAGCAGCGCCGCCTGCAATTCGGGAAAATTCTCCGTCCATTCCTGCCGCGCATACCCGACCGCGTCCGCGGCAGACCTCAAAATCGCCATGCCGCTCCCTTCGAACATGACGGGATAAGAATAGCTGTCCCTTTTTTCTTCGACCGCTATTTCCGCCCGCAGCTCCCCCGCCGCAGCGCCCGAAACGCCTTCCGAATCGGATGCACTCGCGCACCCGGCCGCCGCAACCGAAAGAATCCCGCACGCAAACAGGGAAATCCATTTTTTCCGAAGTCCCATATTTTTCTCCTTTTTCCGAAAATGGCGGCAGCAGGGGAGCGACGACCGCAATTTATCGGCATATACCCACCCCCCCCCGCGAAAGGGCGTCCGCCCGTAAAATCCGCCTTTTCCGCTCCTTATGATAAACGCCGCAAAAGCGCTCCTTGCCTATGCTTTTCCGAAACGGTTCAAAAAATCCCCCGCAAAAGCGGAGGAATTTTTTCAGAATAAATCGGTCAGATCGATGAGGGGCGCGCTCTCGTTTCCGGCGCCGTTTTCATCGTTTTCGTCGTATTCGTCATAATCGCCGCCTTCGTCGTCCGGGTCGAACATCTCGTCCGCGTCCGCAGGCGCCTGCGCGCGCATGCGCTCCTTCCGATCCTCACGCTCGCCCTTTTCGGGGCGGCGCTCCTGTTTATCCGCGGAGCGGGCGGGGGCGGGCTGCGGCGATGCGGGTTTCCGCACGAATTGCAGTTCGTCCACGGGGAAATCCTTGTAGATCATCCCGCCGTCCTTGCCCTCGATCTTCACCTTCACCTGCATTTTCAGCATATTTACGGACACGACCGAGCCCTTGCCGTCGGGCGTCCCCACTTCGGCGCCCACTTTGGGCATCTGCTTGAACGCTTCCGCATAATACTCGCTCTCGTAGCCGAGACAGCACATCAGCCGCCCGCAAAGCCCGCTGATCTTGCCCGGATTGAGGGAAAGCCCCTGCGTCTTCGCCATCTTGATGGTCACCTTTTTGAACTCCGGCATATTCCCCGCGCAACAGCACACTCTGCCGCAGGGCGCGATGCCGCCGAGATACTTCGTCTCATCCCTGGTGCCCACCTGCCGCAGGTCGATGCGGATATGAAAGGCCGCGCCGAGGTCTTTGAGCAGCTCGCGGAAGTCCACCCTGCCGGGGGCGGTGAAGTAAAATACCAGCTTGCTGCCGTCGAAGGTATATTCGCAGTCGATGAGCTTCATTTCCAGCCCCCGCGCCGCGATCTTTTCCTTGCAGATCTGCATCGCCCGCGGGCGTTTCGCGCGGCACTGCTCGTAAAAATCCTTGTCCCGCTGGGTCGCGATGCGGACGATCTGCTTCAAGGGGGGGACGATGTCCTCCTCTTTCACCTCCCGTTCGGGATAAGCCACCCAGGCGTATTCCAGTCCCCGCGCCGTCTCCACGACGACGGGCATATTGTATTCGTATTTGTCGCCGGGACGGGGGGAGAAATAATACAGCTTCCCGCCGTTCCGAAATTTAATGGCTACTACTTTTTTCATATATTTTTCCGTATCTGTCGCTTTCCGCACCGCCCGATCTTCCGCCGATTTTTACAAAATGGAGGGGGCAGGGGAGTAACGACCGCAATTTTTTCGCTCTGTTTCCCCGACCCCGGAAGGGAGGCAGGAGAAAAAAGCGCTTAGAAGTTCTTTTCGAGAATGCCGGAGAGGCAGACTTCCAGACACTGCGGAAACGCCGCATTGAAGCGGATATCCTTTTCCGCCTCCGAAAGTGCCTCCTGCGCCCAGACGAGAGCGCGGACGGTGTAATTGCCGGCGACGGCATACAGCTTTTCCTTTTCCGAGCGGAGCAAAAGGTATTTTTCCGCGCGGTTCCCGCGCCGGGAAGAGCGCTCCACGCCGTTGATGCGCGCCGTTTTGAGGATGAGCGCGTCGCGGAAAATCAGCCGCAGGATGGCAAGAAGTTCCTTTTTATAGGGGGTCTCCCCCACCCGCCGGACGGTCTGGGGAAGCCGGAAGAGATCGGTTTCCGTCAGGGAAAAGGCGTCCGCCAGCAACCGGCCGTAATATCCGCCCTCCAGGATGTTCTGCGCCGAGCCCACCGATCCGCCCGACGCCTCCGCGTAGAGCGCGGGATTGGCGCAGTCGGGATACATGCGGGCAAGACAGGCGGCGACCTCCGCCGACGAAAAGGGCGGGATCTCCAGCTTTTCCGTGCGGGAGAGCACGGTGGGCAGGACGGGGAAAGTCACCGTCGTGCCGAGCAGAAAGCGGACGCCCGCGGGCGGCTCTTCGAGGAGTTTGAGAAGTTTGTTCTGCGCCTGCACGGTCGCGTCCCCGAAATCGGATACGACAAACAGCCGGGAATCGCTCTCCACCGGCTTCAGCGCGCTTTCTTCGCGGATGCGCTCCGCGTCCTCCACCGAAAATTTCTTTCCCTTTTCCGGCAGAAAAATGCAATCGGCGAAATTTTCTTCGTCGATCAGGGCGCAGATACGGTCGTATGCCGCGTCCGTTGTCTGGTTTGTGGCAGGGGCAATCCCCTCTGTTTCGGCTGCCGCGGGGAGAAAGAAAAGTTTAGCAAATTCTCTGAGCGCCGTCCTCAGGTTGCGGGCGTCGTCGAATACCAGAAGATAGGCGTGTCCCAGGCGGTTTTCCGCGCGTTCCGTTTTCAAAAGTGCATAGGAACGGGTGTCTTGCAGGAGCCGGCGCATTGTCGTCACCTCTCTCGAGCTTTTATAAATTTTCCGTTCACTGACATTTTATAACAAAAAAGACTTCTGTCTTTTCTCTATTATACCACATTTTTCAGCAAAGCGCAAGCATAAAGGACGCTTTTGCAAAAATTAACGAAAAAGCCCTCCTTCGCTTTCCGAACGGGAATTTTCCGGATTTTTCCCGAAAAAATTTTTTTCCTCCCTCCGGAAACGCCGGCGTAAAAAAATATCTTTCGCCGCCCCCGCCCGAAAAAGAAAGCCTCTCCCTTCCGCTGAATAAATTTGCAAAAACAAAACGGACGGACAATCGGCTCTCCCGGATCCTTTCCCCGAATCCCTCTGCCGACGCCGCCCGCCCGATTGCCGTCGGCCTCATCCTGCCCGGATCGCCGTCCGACCCGCCGACTGCCCGCTTGCGCCCGCCCCGCCGGACAACAATTAAGTACGAACTTATCAACCGCTTCCGTATTTTTATTTTTATAATGTTTGCGTTAAAATTATCAATTTCTTTATAAACATCCCCGCGACCGCAGAGCGGAGAGGACGTCCTCAAAAAGGGCGTCGGGGGATTTTCTGCCGTCCACGGAAAGGATGCGGCCGGGAAATTCGGCGGCGAGTTTTTTATATTCGGCATACACGCGGCGGTGAAAGTCCATGCCCGCCTGTTCGAGGCGGTCGTTCTCGTCCGCGCCGTGCTTGCGGCGGAACGCCTCTTCGGGGGAGAGATCGATAAAGACCGTCGCGTCGGGCAGGAAAAATTCCAGCGCGCGGGCGTTGATCGCGCGCACGAACTCCCCCGGCAGCCCCCTGCCGCCCGCCTGGTAGGCGACAGAGGAATCGACATAGCGGTCGCAGATGACCAGCTTTCCCTCTTCCAGGGCGGGAGCGACGCGGTCGTGCAGGTGCTGGACGCGCGCGGCGGCGTACAAAAGCGCTTCGCACTCGTCCGTCATCTCCGCGTTCGCGCCGTCGAGAAGGATGGCGCGGATGGCTTCGGAGATCTTCCCGCCCCCCGGCTCACGGGTGAACAGGTGGGGGATCTCCCTTTGGGAAAGATATTTGTCGAGCATGGCGAGCTGCGTACTCTTGCCGCAGCCGTCGCACCCTTCGAAGGTGATGAATTTTCCTTTTTTCATGATCTACCTCAAAACAATTTCGCGGCGAACCTTTCTATGGCATCCTTGTATAAAGGGACCCCGCAGCGCCCCACAATCCTGACTCCCTTGCGCAAAGGGTAAAACCACCAACCAGCCCCCCTTTTGTGCAACGGGGGGGAAGTGAAGGGGGGATTGTCTCGCCGGATTCCCGATTTGCCATATCAAAAACCGACCTTCTTATCCCCTCCGGTGCTTTGCACCACCTCCCCTTCCCATAAGGGGAGGCAAGAGAGATAGGCGCGCCGCCGCACCCATCCCACCATGGCTCCCTTGTGCAAAGAAAGCCGCCAGCGCCTGCCCCCACACCATGGCTCCCTTGTGCAAAGGGAGCTGTCAGCCGAATGGCTGACTGAGGGATTGACTGCTTGGGTTTCCTCAAACGCAGGACAACGGGCAGCAAGAAAAGACGGAAAGATTCCCGCAGGGGGGGGGATTTTACGCCCGGTCGTCCCGTCCGCAAAGCGCGGGAAACGTGCGGCATTCGCCCAATCCGAATACGTTGGAGGCGGACGACAAAAGCCGCGCGCTCTCTTCCGTCAGCCGCTCGCCCGCCTGTACGAGCGGCATGCAGGGCGGGAACAATCCGCACGTCCGCGCGGCGGGCTTTCCGATCGCCTCCGACAGGGGCAGGTATTTGACGACGGCATTTTCCACGCCCCCCGAAGGGGCAGGGGAAGGGGCGGTTTGCGCACGCTCCGAAGGGGCGGAAGGGGCCGATTTCTCCGCCGGGACGTCCGACCATTCCGGGGAGGAAAACATCTTCGACAGC
>ERZ1643251.4380-NODE-4380-length-12336-cov-5.667861_pt1 | contig 12336 bp, 12 predicted proteins | sample MGYA00579261_ERZ1643251 | MGnify/ENA primary metagenome ERZ1643251 (study PRJEB29033, sample SAMEA4952267) | chicken gut metagenome | biome: Broiler Chicken; feature: Gastrointestinal Tract; material: Caecum | place: Ireland | collected 2018 | study: Broiler... | reverse complement strand
CGCTTTTGACGCGGGCAAGCCGCAAACAACGGGCGTATTCACCCCCGAACAGCGAAAAGAGCGCGCAGCGCAGGTTTTGGAGCGCCACGAACAGATCGCGCGGCGCCTGCGGAAAAAATAGAAAATCCGTGCCATCCGCGCGAAATGGTGCAAAATCGCGCAAAAAAACGACGCATTTCGGCGTATAATACCGAAATAACGAGAGAAACCGCCGAACGGCGCATAACGCGCAAAACTCGGCGGTTTTGGTTCCGCAAAATTTGCGGGAGATTATCTCTTGGAGAATTGAGGCGCGCGGCGAGCTTTTTTCAAGCCGTATTTCTTTCTTTCCTTGCTCCTCGGATCGCGCGTGAGGAAGCCCTCTTTTTTGAGCGCGGGGCGAAGGTCGGGCTGCGCCTGAATGAGCGCGCGGGCGATGCCGTGGCGGATCGCACCCGCCTGACCGGTATAGCCGCCGCCGCACACGTTGACCATGATATCATACGCGCTCTCCGTTTGGGTGAGCACGATGGGCTGTTTGACGATGTATTGCAGCGTGCCCTGCGGGAAATAATCTTCGAGCGAACGGTCGTTGATGACGATGCTGCCCGTTCCTCCCGGAATGAGGCGAACGCGGGCGATCGCTTTTTTTCTTCTGCCCGTCCCCCAGAACTGCAACTTCTTTTTCAAATTTGCTTTTGCCATGTTCTTACCTCACTAAAATAATTTAAGTTCTTCGGGCTTTTGCGCCTCGTGGTTATGCTCGGCACCCTTATAGACGCGGAGCTTTTTGATCATCTTTCTGCCCAGCGAATTTTTGGGGAGCATGCCGCGCACCGCTTCGTAAACGGCCACGTCGCTCTTTTCCGCGATCATCTTGCGGTACGAAGTTTCCTTCAACCCGCCGATGTATCCCGTGTGGTATCTGTAAAATTTGTCGTCCAGCTTTTTGCCCGTCAAAAGAACTTTATCGGTATTCACGACGATAACGAAATCACCCGTATCGACGTTGGGAGTGAACGTAGGTTTGTTTTTTCCGCGCAAAATCGCCGCGACTTTGGAAGCCAATCTCCCCAAAGGCACGCCGGCGGCGTCGACAACATACCATTTTCTCTCTACCGTTTGGGCGTTTGCCATGTAGGTCTTCATGATGTTGTTTCTCCTTTTTCTGTATTTATAAAGAGGATTAAGCGTTCCATAGACGCTTTCCGTTGTTTACTCAATAAATTTTATCTTATATCCGAAATACTGTCAAGCGGTTTTGCTTTCGGTTTTGCCACTTTTTTTAAAAAAATATTCCGCGCCGCCGCATATTCTCCTTTTTTTCGCGGCCGATGCTTGACATTCGGGCAAAAAGGGTATATAACAGAGGCAAATAAAGCGAATCGGACCGCGCGCAGGCAAAAAATTGCGGCGGAACGCGGGAACTGCTTTCCGTGTATATGTTTGCGCGAAGAACGATTCGAACGGGAGAAGATTGTATGGAAGAATTTAAAGACCTGCGCATCGTGGATAATTTTTACCAGACTTCGGCCTTTTTTCCCATGCCGACGACGCTCGTCGGCACCGTTTCGGAGAACGGGCAGACCAATTTGGGCGCCTATTCGCTCTGCTTTCCTTATTATATAGCGGGGAAAAACTATTACGCGATGCTTTTGGAATGCCGCAACAGCTCGAACACGGCGCAAAATATCCTGCGCAATAAGACGGTAACGCTGAATTTTATCCCCGACGAACGGAAATATTTCCGCGAGGCGGTGCGGCTCGGCTAAAGGAGGCGTTCCAGGTTTTCGAGTGCACGTGGGACGATTCCCTCGAAGACGCGTACCTCGACAAGGCGGGCAATTTGGAGGGGTACGAGCCGCCCTACCGCAATTTCAACGGCATAACGAGCAAATTCGGCGCGCATTTTATCCTCAAAATCGATAAAATACGCATGAAAGAGAAATATTACGGCTCCATCATCAACGGCGTGAAAGCGAACGGGTTCCCGCGCGTGCCCGTCGATTACGGCTACCGCGACAGTACGAATTTTTGGTACACGAAGTTCAAAAAGCCCATCCCCGAAAAGATCCAGGCGAAGGAGGGAGACGTGCAGTCGGTCATCTATGCGGCGGAACGCATCGATCCGAACGTAAAGTTCACCAAGGAGGCGTGCGCAAAGCTGACCAAGATCCCCCGCGTATTCCTCAAAGCCGCGCTCACGCAGATGGTGGAGATCGCCAAAGAGGAGGGCATTTCGCTCATCGACGAGGCGGCGCTCGCCGTCATCAACGACAAACGCCGTTCCGAAAAGAAAAAGAAATGACCCACTCCCCAAAATAACCACAAACAAAAAATTTTTGAATTGCAGCCGCGCCCCGAAAAGTTTTTCGGGGCGCGGCTTTACACAATAAAAAACCCTACCGCCCTGCTTTGCCCATCGCGCGGGTTTTTGCGGTAAAAAGGCATCTTTTTTTCCGATTTTCGCCGTTTTTCTGCCGTTTTTAAGGGATTTTTCGCGGATATATACCAATTTCTCCGCGCAAACTCGTCCGAAATTCTTGCCCCCTGCGCAAACTTTCGGGCGGGAACCAAACGTTCGCAATGGCGCGGGAGGCAATGCAGAGCAGCCCTGCCAAACGCCGCCGCAAAGCATAAACAGCCGACCAAACGCTACCGCGGTACGCGATGCCCGAAGGGATAAAAAACGGCGGAAGCCCTTAACGGCCCCGCCCAAAAACGGCCAAGGCGGCGCCCGCTGACCGGACGCCGCCCACTCTTTTTAGACCTTGATTTTTACCATTCTGCCATCGGTTATTCCAAAAAGTTTTCCGATATGGAACCTTACTTACGCTTTTTAACCTTTTGTGACACTTAGTCGGTTAAATATTAGGTTCTGCGGAAAAAATTTCTTTTTCTTTACCGACTCGCCATTTCCCCCCTACATCAACTCGGAAACCGTACCGCTTCGATTTTTGCGCTTTATCGACTTTTTCATTTGTTTTGTTTTTGCGCAAATATTGCCGTTCCGGTTCAAAACGCGCCATGCGTTTTCGGAGCAATTTGTAAAAACCATTATCTTTGGAAATCCGACGGCCCTCGGTTCCATGCACAACGCCTCTCTCCGACTCCGCGTTACAGCTGGCTACGTTTCATCGAAAAAATTGCCGTACACTTTGCTTTGCTCCGTCCGTTTTTTTGCTTTTCGTTCGAAAAATCCGCTTCGCTTGCCTTTGAAAGGTCTTTCCGCTTTATCCGTATCGCCCTGCCGTTGTACACCCGACGGACCATACTCTGCGCAGATCCGATAAAACGGTTTTCCCTCTCTCCGTTCGGCGCCGCGCCTTTTTCAGACGATCCGCACAAAAGCAGATCGGGCTCGGCCAACTCCTTCCCGTATGGGATCCCCTTATTTGTACCCTTATTATAGCACTATTTTTCGATTTGTCAATACCTTTTTTGAAAATTTTTAAAATTTTTTGTGATTTAATTTCATCAAAACGCCTTGGCGCAATACGTTTCGAGAAAACGATTGATGAGCGGGAAATCGGACGGAGTGATCAAAAGCAGCGCCTTTTCCCCCAGCACGCCGTTTTCGGTTACGATGACGGCATAGATGCCCTTGTGCGTTTCAAACGCCTCGAACACGTCGAACACGTTCGCCTCGCGGCTCATAACGAGATATTTTTCGAGCACTTTTTGATCGAGCACGTCGCGGCAGAGTGTGTTTTTTAAAAAGTCCGTCACGTTTTCCCCCGCGGCGGCGCGGCGCGCGATCTCCTCATACAAGCAGTAGCAGTTGAGCACGCCCGCCATTTTGCCGTGATCGTACACGAGCAGCGTTTTCTGCCGTTCCCGCGCGAACGTTTCCGCCGCCTCCAACAGCGGTTTATCCGCAAATACGGATGCGAGTTTTTTTACTTTCAGCGCGTCGGTGATGCGGGGCGGATCGCAGATCTGCCGCTCGATGGATTCGATGGTGTCTACCACCTCGTCGCACGGGTTGGCGATGAACAGTTCGCCGCCCGCCGTGCGGTGCACGATGGCGTTGCGCAGCTTTCCGTAATCGACCAGCTCGTTTTCGTACCGACGCACCGTTATGTTCAGATCGGTACAGCGCTTTACAAGGTCGGTAAAATTTTGCGTCGGCCGTGCACTGTACAAAATTTTCAGCCGGCTCTCGATGTTGTTGTAACTTTTCAAGAACCTGGCCGCATTGCCATACTCCATTGGTTCATTTTCCTCCTCTACCCGCATTATAGCACACAATTTTGCGTTCGGCAATACCTGCTCGCAAAATATTGCATATTTTTTTGCACCGCATTGCAAAAAAACGCGATTTATGCTATAATATGCCCATGCAAAAGAGACCATTCAAGCTAGATTTTCAGCTCGTGCCCGACGGCTGCTGGTACGCTAACCTGCGCAGCGCCCTGCCCCGCGAGGTTTGGGATAAACTCCGCCGCGCCGCATACGCGCGCGCGGGCGGCAAATGCTCCGTCTGCGGGGCGGGCGGGCGCTTGGAGGCGCACGAGGTGTGGAGTTACGACGACGAAAAGCATATTCAATCGTTGCAGGACATCATCGCCGTATGCCCCGCCTGCCACGCGGTCATCCATATCGGGCGGACCGCCCTTGTGGGCAAAGAGGCGGAGGCACAGGCGCATTTTATGAAAGTGAACGGCTGCACGCAGAGCGATTACCACGCGGCGCTGGGAGAGGCGAACCGCATCCATGCCGAACGCAGCCGCCACGAATGGATAACGGACATAAGCAAACTGCGCGAACTGCTCGGCGGAAAATAAACCCGCACTTTTCTAATTTTTCCATATTTTTTTGAAATTTCGCAAAAAAAGCGCAAAAACCGCTGCTTTTAAGGAGTTTTTATGAAAAAAGTAAAGATAACCGTTCTGCGCAAAACATTGCAGGAAGATTTGGCGAAAGAATACGGCGTTGAGGGTTTGACCGCCTGCCCTATGCTGCGCGAAGGGCAGGTGTTTTATGCCGATTACGCCAAACCCGACGGCCTCTGCGATGAGGCTTGGAAAGCGATCTATCAATATGTGTTCGCGCTCGCCCACGGGGCAGGCAAAGAGCCGTTCTATTACGGCGATTGGATCCGCGTGCCCGGCGTGGCGATCTGCGCGTGCAACGACGGTCAGCGCCCCGTCATTTTCAAATTGGAGACGACGGACATCGATTCGGAAATCGGCTACACGCCCGTCGAATAAACAGGTGCAGCAGCTTGGCCTTCTGCCACGAAAGTCGAGCGCTTGCGGCCGAGCCGAGATAGCGGCCGTGTTTACATAAATAGAAACTCGGATTTTCCGGGCAAAAACCGCTCAAAAACCGCTTTTTGATGCGATACAGACACGTCTATGAATATTTTTTCGAAATTTTTGATCAAAGAGGGCGAAAAGCCCGCCTCCCCCGCCGTACGCGAGCGGGCGGGAAACTTTTCGGGCGGATTGGGCATCGCGCTCAATACCCTGCTCGCCGGCTGCAAGATCGCCGTCGGGGCGCTCACGGGCATGATCTCCGTGCTGGCGGACGGCATGAACAACCTGACCGACTGCGGGAGCAACGTCGTTTCCATTATCGGCTTTAAGATGAGCGGAAAACCCGCCGACAAGGAGCATCCGTTCGGGCATCAGCGGGCCGAGTCTATCTCTGCGCTCGTCATCGCGCTCATCGTGCTCGTGGTCGCCGTCGAACTCGCCGTACAATCCGTAGAGAAGATCATCACGCCCGCCGCGAGCGAATTTTCCGTTTGGCTCGCCGTCGTGCTCGGCATTTCGGTGGCGGTAAAACTGTTTATGTTCTTTCTGAACCGCGCCCTCGCGCGCACGGTGGAATCGGAGGCGCTGCGGGCGACCGCCGCGGACAGCATTTCCGACGCCGTTGCGACCGCCGCCGTGCTGCTCGCGCTGCTCATTTCGCATTGGACGGGATTCGATCTGGACGGGTACATGGGCGTTGCGGTGGCAATTTTCATCGCCTTTACGGGCGGCTCGATTTTGAAAGAGACCGTTTCGCGCCTGTTGGGCAAAGCGCCCGACCATTCCGTCATCGAGGAGATCGAACAGCGCGTCCTCGCGTTCGACGGCGTGCACGGGCTGCACGACCTGACCGTGCACAGCTACGGGCAGAACAAGCTGTATGCGACCGTGCATGTGGAAGTCGATTCGCATATGCCCATCATGGAGGCGCACGACCTTGCCGACGAAATCGAAAAAAATTTCGCCGCGGAAACGGATATCGCCCTGACCGTGCATATCGATCCGCTCGTTTTAGACGACCCGAAAGTGAACCGCTACCGGCAGGAGGCGGAGCGGATCGTTTTGTCCGTCGATCCGCGCTTTCGGTTGCACGATTTCCGCGTGGTCGGCGGCACGGCGCACTCCAACCTCGTATTTGACGTGGCGGTGCCTTTCGATTGTAAGATGAGCGAAACGGAGATCCTCTCCCGCATTCGGGACGGCGTTTCCCTATTAGACGGAAACCTCGACGCCGTGGTGACGGTGGAAAGGCAAAATTTGGAGTAAAGCATTTAATAATCGAACACCTGCCTGAAAGGGGCCTTGCAAAACAAGGCCCCTTTTTTTGTCCTTTAACGCGGAGCGGTCTTTTAAAATTTCTGTTTTTTTATTGTATTTTTAAAAACTTCAATTTGCGCAATACTAAGTTTTAGAAAAACTCAAAGTATTCGTTGAAGTAAATTATTGACGACTTGATTTATATATGTTATAATTACCTCAAATATTTATGACATAATTAAAATTAATATGATATTGACATAATATCGTAGGGAAACGCTTTATGAATACAAAGAAGAAAAAAGCAATAAAAATATCCATTGTCGTTCCCATTTATAATGTAGAAAACGATCTTCGCAACTGTTTGGACTGCCTTATCAAACAGACTTTGAAGGATATAGAAATCATATGCATCGACGATGCGTCCACCGATAATAGCGGCGCTATTTTGGAGGAATATAAAAAACTCGATCCCCGCATCACCGTTATTCGCCATAAAATGAACCGATCCGCAAGCATCGCGCGGAAAGAGGGCGCGCTCGCGGCCAAAGGGGAATATACGCTTTTTCTCGATCCTGACGATTCATTGGAAAAAGATGCCGCCGAAATTTTATACCGTACAGCGAAAGAAACAGATGTAGAAATCCTTCATTTCGGCACAAACATAATCAATCGGGGGGTTACGGAAAAACAAGTTGAATGGTATACCGCTTTTGCGAAGCCTTATACCGATTTCTTATATGGAGAAGAAGTATTCACCCGTTGCTTTGATACGCAGGATTACCGTTTCAATATTTGGAACAAGCTGATAAAGACCGCCCTTTGCAAAAAAGCAATGGCCTATTGCGTAGACGAACCGCTGCCCAAGGCGCAAGACTTGTACGCCTACTTTTTGATCGCATATTTTGCCGACTCGTATTACGGTATCGAAGATAAATTTTATAATTATGCCTTTGGCGGAGGCGTAAGCGGAAGCAAAGAGTTTACGGAAGAAAAATTCCGCCGCCATTGTTCGCAGGCAAACGTCGCCTACCATATCGTCCGCTTTCTCATCGGCCACGGCGCGCTCGATAAACATTACCGCGCCGTCCTACATGTCATCAGCAATTTGATCAACGATAATATTGCAAGCCTTCGGGCATGCGGCAAAGCGAAAGTTCCGTTTCGTGCGGAAAATATTTTTGCCGAGGCATGGGTCGAAGGTATGCTTTGGCAAAAACTTTCAGAGCACATATTTCAAGAACAGGATCGGCCCTGTGCGCGGTTGCTGTTTGAAATTCTCTTTAAAATTTTAAAAAATGTATCTATACGGACGCGAAAAACTATTTTTGAACACTTTTTTACGATTTTGTCCGTTTATCCGAATGTATTGGACGAGCTTATCTGCGAACAGGACATACAAAACAAAGATTATATGTTCCTGCAAACGATCGCCGCCGCAATAAAGGCAAAAAAATACGCCGGGCGATACATCCCTGTTTTTATGGCGACAAACGATAATTACGCCCCTTTTTTGGGCGTTACATTGAATTCCCTGTTGCTCAATGCCGATCGATATTATTTTTATGATATCTATATTTTTCATTCCGGGATCAAGGACTATTACATTTCAAAATTGGATAGCATTCAGGAAAAAGATGTAAGCGTGCGTTGCCTCAACGTAAAATCGATCATCACTTCGCAGAATTTGTATTCCAGCCGACATTATTCGGTAGAAATGTATCATCGGTTCCTGATACCCGAATTGTTCTTCTTTTTGCAAAAGGCGGTGTATATCGATTGCGATACGATCGTATTAGACAGCATCCATAAATTATATAACATCGATATCGGCAACAGCGTGTTAGGCGCGGCCCGAAACCTGCTGCACAAAGAAATGTACGATTATGTTGTCAATAAATTGCATCATGATCCCGAAAAGTACATCAATTCCGGTGTTCTGATCATCAATTGCGAACAGTTTATCCGGCAAGGGATAAAAAATAAATGCTATGCCTTTCTGCGAGATCACCTCTCTCTTGAATGCCCCGATCAGGACGCTTTAAATATTTGTTGTAAAGATATCCGGCTCATCGATGCCAAATGGAATGTGCAATGGCATCATTTACTCAATAAAAACACCGCGCGGTACGCCCTTGTGCCAAACGATGCAAAAATTTTTGCCGACGCTTTGACCGACATCCGCCTTTTGCATTTCACCTCCAATAAAAAGCCGTGGAATTATCTTGCTTCGGAATATAGCGATCTCTTTTGGGACTATGCGTCGACCTCGGTTTTTGCCGCGGAAACAAAATTTAAATATCGCGATCTGCAAGACCCGCTCAACGATAAAATCAAAGATCTGTATGTCAAAATAGGAAAATTAACCAAACTTCTCGAAGCCGATGAGGCGGCCGAAACTGTACAGCCCAAAGATAAAAAGCCTTCAATCTTCCGCAAATTTTTTGATTATTTACGCAAATATGGGTTCCTTTGCACGCTCGTCCGTATTTTTGGCGGACGGAAACGCGCTATGGCGTACCAAAATAAAAGAAACCAGGTGAAATAACTATGAAATCTACTACTGAAAAGTTTTGGGAAAACGGCCTTTATAAACGCGGCTTCGCGCTTGCAAACGATAAATCCGTCTTTTACGGCAAATTGCCGAAACATTGGAAAACTACAAACCTGCCCGACCGAAGGTGCATTGCTTATGATCCGGAAAACACCCTCGTCTGTGCGGAAAGAAAGAATGTTTGGGTTTGTTTGTGCGGCAGTTACTGTATGGATACGACCGCCGGACACATGAATATGCAGCTGATCGTCGATAATTTAATGAAGGCTTTGCTTGTATCCGACGAATCGTTTTACGATTATCTCGACGAGTTAAACGGCAGATTTGTCTGTATCTATTCAAAAAAAGGTATCGTAAGTATTTTGAACGACGCAACTGCCTCGCGCAGCGTTTACTATGCCGTCGGACAGGAAGTCGTTGCTTCCCACTATAATCTCGTACACGATCTCGTTCCTACCGAAGAAGATCCTTTTTGGAAAAAGTATTGCGAATGGGTCGACGATAAAAAAAAGGAGCATAAAGCCTGGCCTTGGGTCATGCCGGGCGACCGCACTCCTTGGGCAAACATAAAAATTCTGCCTCCCAATCATAAAATTATTTTACCGACCATGCAGTCGGTACGCTTCTATCCCCGCCGCCCGATGCCCGAAACGGACATCGGTATGGCCACGTCACAAATCGCAAATATTTTAGCAAAAGAAGCGGAAACGCTGACGCAATATTTTTCTGTCTATCAAAGCCTGACTGCCGGCAGCGATACGCGCATAACCCTTGCTGCGATGAGAAATGTAGCCAAAAAAGCTGTCTTCTTTACCTATCATGATGCGCGCACGCGAAAGGGCGAATACGAAAGCGAAGATCGTCTACAAAATTTTGAAAAAGCAAAAGAGATTTGCGAAAGAGAAAATTTGTGTTTCCGTGAAATTGTAATTCCGGAAACGCCCATCGATCCGGCTTTAAAAGATGTTTTAAACAGAAACCATTATCATAAAAGTATATCGTTATTGTTGGACGCCTATGCTGACCTTTTTCATAACGGATCAATCCATTTGCGCTCCAATTTAATCGAAATAATACGCGGAAACGAACACGCACCGCTTAATACGGTCGATCCGAATAAAACAGACATCGGAGAATATTTTGCATCTCTGAACGGTTATAATAGAAGCTACAAGTATGCTCCAGAAGCAGCTTCTATCTTTTCCGATTATTACAGCGCCAGCGCCTTGGATAATTTATATGATTATCCTATGTCGCAAATGTTCTTTTGGGAATATCGCTTAGGCTATTGGATGAGCGGCGCGGCTCTAACAGAAAGCGATCTTGTTTGCGATACTTTTCAATTATTCAATTGTCGGAAAATTCTCAATGTTGGTTTAGCTCTTCCTGCTCATTACAGAAATCGCTCTATTTTATATGAAACGCTAATAAAAAAACTTTGGCCGGAATTGTTAAATTACGGCCTTCCAAATCAAAAAGAACCTCTTTTTGATTTATTGAACCGCAACGAAATTAAGGGCGGATAAAATCGAATACTTTTCCGGAAACGTTCATGATAAAGAACGTCGAGTTTCTGCAATTTTCGAACCGTATGCGCAAGGCCTTAATTTCGGCTTTGCGGCAAATAAATTAAAACGCGGAGACTTTTGTTCCTTTCGAACGACTCACCGCACGGAAAAAGATTTAAATTATTTTTATCAACTGGAAGTCAAAAATACTTGGGTGCAAGGAGCCGGGGGCGGCATCGTCTATGAGCTGCTGATCAATAATAACTGTGTCTATAAAATGTCGACCGTCGCCGGTTATTTTGTCAATCAGATTCGATATTCGTTTAAAGCTTCGCAAGCAAAAACAAATACTATTGAATTAAGATTGCGCGCCGAAAAGGACTTTCAAACGTCCGTTTACAACGGGACGCTCGATGTGCGTTGTTTAGAACTAAAACGCGATTATAGCATGGAATATAGCTATATACCCTCTCTCTTCGATACAATTCATTTGATCAAAGAGCAAGATGAAGAAAGAAAAATGGACGCTTTAGCAAAAATTTATAGCGCTCAATTTGAAAATATATCGCAGAAAAATACCCCTCAAACTTTTGCTGCAAAGCCTAATTTTTCATCTTCGTTGAATCAATTGCGTCTCCCTATAAGCAGCCAAAACGATATTAGCCTATTGGAAAAAGCTCGAACAGATATCCTCTTTGAAAGAGATCACTCCTATCTTGACGACCATGATATAGAAATCGACATCGAAAATATCAAAGAAATCCCTAATGGCCGTTTTCAGATTAAATATCAGGGAGTAGTTTTTGATTGCCTTTTTCACTTAAAAGAACACATGCCCCTATATGTGGTTCTGAACGGCGCCAAAGCAAATAACCCTCCAGAATTTAGGCGATGGTCGTGGTACAATGTATTCAATGGAAGTATGCTCTGTATAGCTGATCCTTCTTACATGCAAAATGATGAGTTGTATTTAGGCTGGTACTACGGAACAAAATCTCATTGCTACCGAAAAATGATCGCGGATATTGTTCTCAAAATTGCAAATTTTTTAAAAGTCGAAAATAACGACGTTTACTTTTATGGCTCATCTGGCGGTGGAACGGCAGCGATTCATTGTGCTGGCTTAATTCAAAACAGTACTGCAATTGCAATCAATCCGCAAATATTTTTGGAATTATATCACTATGCTCCTACTTTCCGGCAGCTTACAGGAATCGATTTGGCGAAAGAAGATCCTTGGCACAGGCAAGATGTATCTTACTATCTATTGAATAGTCCAAAATCAAACTTTATTTTAATAGAAAATCTGCAAAGCGAGGATGACACCGTTCAATTTTATGCATTGGAAAAGAAATTGGGCGCTTCCTTTAAATACGGAATAACGCGCCTTAATAATCTGGGAATTTGGCTATACGATGCAAACACACAAAATTCTCCAACGCACAATGCACAGGAAGACCAAACGCTCTATTTTGCTATCGACTATTTGGCGAAAAGTATGAAAACATGCACCGATTGGGAGCATTTGGAAGAATTATATCTCATTATTTCTGAATTATGGCGCACGCAATGGCAATTGCGCGATTCTATTGCCGAACAGCAAAAGAAAAATTCTAATTAAAAACAATAAACAAGGCTAACTATGTACTTATAAAACATAGTTGGCCTTGTTGTTATCATTACAAATAAAAGCGCCTGAAATATTTTTCAGGCGCCTCATTTTGGATGCGGCAACTACCTAACCTCCCGGAGGGTGATCCTCAAGTACTTTCGGCGT
>ERZ1643251.4376-NODE-4376-length-12345-cov-3.799837_pt1 | contig 12345 bp, 5 predicted proteins | sample MGYA00579261_ERZ1643251 | MGnify/ENA primary metagenome ERZ1643251 (study PRJEB29033, sample SAMEA4952267) | chicken gut metagenome | biome: Broiler Chicken; feature: Gastrointestinal Tract; material: Caecum | place: Ireland | collected 2018 | study: Broiler... | reverse complement strand
CTGGCCTACCTTGCCGGTGAAACCTGGCGTTCCAAGGTCTTTGCAGAAGGAAAAGATATCTACTGTGCCTCTGCCAGTCAAATGTTTGGTGTTCCGGTTGAAAAGCATGGGATCAACGGTCATCTCCGTCAGAAGGGTAAAATCGCAGAATTGGCTCTCGGATACGGTGGCAGCGTTGGTGCCCTGAAATCAATGGGAGCCTTGGAAATGGGGCTGACCGAAGAAGAGCTCCAGCCGCTGGTCAACTCCTGGCGAAACTCCAATCCAATGATCACGGCTTTCTGGTGGGACATCGACCGTGCCGTCAAAACCGCCATCACGCAGCGCATCCAGACGGAAGTACGTGGGATCCGCTTCTTTTATAAAAGCGGCATGCTCTTCATCAAGCTTCCGTCAGGCCGCCTGCTGTCCTACGTGAAACCCCGTATCGGAGAAAACCAGTATGGCGGCGAATTCGTCACCTATGAGGGAGTTGGATCCACAAAGAAGTGGGAACGTATCGAATCCTATGGTCCGAAGTTTGTGGAGAATATCGTCCAGGCCATCAGCCGCGACATCCTTTGCTACGCTATGAAAACTCTCCGGCACTGCTTCATCGTCGGTCATGTTCATGATGAGCTGATCATCGAATGTAGTCCTGACGTTGACCTGAGTGTGATTTGCAAGCAGATGGGCAGATCTCCGGACTGGATGCCGGACATCCTTCTCCGCGCCGACGGCTACGAAACCAATTTTTACAAAAAAGACTGAAAAAAATAGCGGCTTACCGGAACTTCTGGTAAGCCGCCATTTCTAAAACTGTCCTTACTTAAAAAGGTCATCTATTATCTTCTGTACTTCTTCCGAATCTATGCTTCCGTTCTTGTCTTCGGTAACAATTAGATTTTTCCCTTCTTCAATACCGTTCTTTTTATACAAAGCCTTTTTATCAAGCCATCTCTTCTTGTACTTTGGATCATCCATCATACCACAATGTTCCCAGTACCAGGTAATACCTAAATCCGCATCCTCGATCATGAAGTCAGGCTTTTTTACATGCCCTTCAACTTCAAAATCAGGTTCATATACATAGGGAATATCATTATAGAATAAGGCATTGGCAATAATTACCTCGGATTTACTCCTTACCATTTCACCTCTTGCAGTCCTATGGATAAGTTTGTCTTCATAAAATGCTCCGTCATTCTCAACTATTTGAGGCTTATAATCCGGAAAAACATCTGCAAACAAATCCGTAAACCGCTTTACAATATCAGAGTGCGATACATAAGAGTACTTCATCAGCTCAATTGGATCCTTATTATACAGAATATAAATCTTATTCTTCTGCCTTGTTAGTGCTGTATATAACATTTCCCTTGAAAGGATCCGGCAAGGTTCAGCAATTACAAGTATAACTGTATCAAATTGGCTTCCCTGAGATTTATGAACAGTAAGGGCATATGCCAATTCAAGGATGATATCCGAATCTTCCCCGAATTCGTTTGCTGTATAAGAATAACTGTAATCTGTTTGCGATGAGAATTCTACATTCAAAAAATCATGCTGCTTTCCAAACGCCCCGCAAGCAATTCCAATCTCACCGTTAGCAATATAATTTCTGCCACCATCTGGCCATGCTGGTCTTCTGTGATTGACAATATTGATTACCTTATCACCATAGATTATTCCTTCTGGTCCAAAAGGTTTAGCAATCTTTTTATACCTATCGCGCTTGGCTAATGCAGTTAATTCCTCTCTGTAACGCATATGAACAAGATGGTTGATATTCATCACCCCCTGAGCATCATTTCTCACAGGAGCAAGCATCTGCCATTTTTCAGCGTTTTTAGCTATACCACGATTAAAATATGTACCATTTTTCGTGACCACGCCACCAAGAGAAATATCAAATGAATCCTGTTCATCGAATCCGTCAGCAGCAACAACCTCATTTAATACGCTGAAGATTTCGCTCTCCAGTTCTTCTCTGGTCTCCCACTTTTTGAATGCTATATTCTGCTGCTTTCCAAGTTTAATCTCACTGATAATATTTTCATCAGATGGGTTTTCGGTACTTGTATATAACCTTGATAACTCAACGTCCATTCGTTCTGTATCTGATTGCTGTCTTCTGTTTACTGTTAGTTCTCCATAACAGTTGCACACCTTCGGAAATACTCCAGGATGAAGCTCCATACGTAAAAGTTCCACCAGATCCACAAATGGCCTGCCCGCTCCAATGGGTGGAAGCTGATTAGGATCTCCAACAAAAATGATTCTCTCGGCTCCGGTCAACGCACTCATCAAGGCGCCAAACATTTCTTCAGTGAGCATGGAAGACTCATCAATGATCACAGTTTTGGGAATTGTTGTTTTTACTGCTTTGCAAGTTCTATATCGCATGCTGCTCCAGTCGAAACCTCCGTTTCGAGCCAAAAATTGAGCAACATTCATAGAATCAAATTCATCTGCCAAGTTGCCCATGCTTTCCATTAGGCGAACTGTAGCTTTTCCTGTGGGAGCAAGCAGTAATGCCCCACCAGCTCTTATCGAGTCCTCCGTACATAAAGAAGCTAGAACAGTCGTCTTTCCTGTCCCTGCATCTCCGATAAGCACCGATATTCTTGATTCAGCCAATACTTTTAAAACCGCTGCCTTCTCTGTTCGTGCTCTTTCCTCATCCTCTGTAAGCTTTGAATCAGAAAATCCTTGACTCTTAAGGAATTTATCAAGAATAGATCTCCAATCTGCATTGACGCTTATTTTAGGAGCCCTAAGCCTCCTACTAATACGCTTTTCTATAATTTGATCAAATTCATTCATTCTGACCATCTTATAGTATTCACTTCCGTCCTTCATTTCACGGCGTATTAGTTCGGAACGAAGAAGAGGATCAATAGCGTCCATGATGTCACTCGTTACTGTACACTCCGGTTCCAGCACAAGTGCTTTAATCCTATCTATCAGCATTGTGCACGGCATAATAGTGTGACCTTCAAGTGCTGCCTTCTCCATCGTGTCAACGGCCATAGCACGCACTCTTCTCCAGTCATTATCTGAAGTTAGTGCAGAAGGTGCCTCTATCGGATATTTAGATATTATCTCTGGCACAGGAAATATAGCCCTGTCTACTCGCTTAACAGAGATAACCAAATCAGCATTCAGCAGCCGTGTTTTTTCGTAAATAATATATGGATTCTCTACAATTTCATTATCTGAGCAAATAATCCCCGCTTTTTCTCTTGCACTCAAATCAAACAAAGTTGAAGCCTGGAGCAAAGTCAAGGCAAACCTCGACAGAAGCTTAAAAAGACTCTTTCTGTCTGGCTTCATTTTCTTCCATGCAGCTTGAATAATAGGAGATATACCTTTGCTTAATGATTCATCCAAGTAATTATTGGGCTGATCAAAAATACTATCTATGTACTTCCAAAAATCGCCTTCATCTTCTTTATATTGGTTTCGGACTTCTTTAGCAATCACTACGCCCAAGGGCACACCCAGAGCGCAAAGCATTTCTCCTAATCCTGGGAAAGCACCTCTATCTTCCCAAACTTCAGCTAATCTTGCATTAAGCCATGCAAGCACATCAGCATAGCCGCCCAAACACTCATTGATTATTCGGAATGATTTGATGCAGCTTTGAATCACATCAATCATTGCATCATGTGTTATATGTTCTGTTGCAAAAGAGAATTCTTCAAAAGCATCATCCGGGTTAAACACGACGATTGATGAAAAATCAAAATCCTCATGTTCCTCTGCATATTCCAACATTCTTTGATATGGAATTATAAAGCCATCTTTATGATCATCCCTTATACTATGGCAGAGCATCGTTTCCCATGTCATTGAGCGAAGTTTTCCTTGCCCGTTATGGCGATGTTCAACAGCCGGAATTATGTTTGTAATATGCCCCATGCCCAAAACAACCCTTCTGCTGTCTTCGACAAAAGGAACCTGCTTAGCATAGATTACACACAATGATTTATCGCGTTCAACATCACGATAAAATTCATCAAAAATTGCTCTGTGATTATCTGCTTCCTGAACCCACCCCTCTTGATTGTTCTTCATCCACTCAAAAGTTGGCTCTATTGACGGATCATAATCTATTCCGTATATATCTTTTAGGCCAACCTTGTTTTTATTACCCGTGACGATTTCTTTTCTCATCCATCTGTATGGTCTTCCCGGAAGAGAAAACGGTGGATACACAACATCTGTTGGCATAAAATGGCCATGCGTGTTTGGATTATTCTTCTTATACGGATGTATCTGTTCTTTATGCAGCCCGACGGATGACATAAAAGCTGCTCCCTCGCTTATGCAAGGGAGTTGTTCTTCTGCTCCTGCCATACACTGACCGCAAATAGCACATTCTTTCACATCGTCCTTATTCTCAAATATGTTTTTAAGCCTTAAGCACGACGTGTTATATTCAGGTGATGTACATACCGTGCCATCCCAACCATGATCATGCCATGGTACACGAACTGATATATGCTGAGGCATAGCATCTACCTCCTTCAGTACTTATTTCATAACCTTCTCCATCAGCGACGTATAGCTGTCCACCGCATCGTAGACAACATTGCCGTTGGAGATGGCCTTAAAGTGCTCTCGCGCACAATGGATCTTCGACTCTTCAATCAGCCTCAGCTGCATGGAATTCATAGATCCCTTTGTCTCTGCTACAAAGTAAATATGCTTCACGCTGCCTTCATAGAAAGCAATCGCCCAGTCCGGATTGTAATGTCCGACCGGCGTTGAAATATAGAACCCGTCAGGCAGCTTCACATATACTGCAACATCCGTGTTGGTATCCAGATCGGTAGCAAAATCACGCTCATTAGATGAATCATATACGATGTGATCATACAGATGCTTCTTGGCCTTCATCGCGTTGACACCCAGCTTGCCCTTGATTGTCGGATCCGTAAAGATATCCGTACCATACTGCTCATCCAGCACATCATAGGTAATATGCTCTATGATAGCAGTCGCTTTCTGATCATTGATCAGCTGTGCTGCCTTCGTGATAAATTCCTCCGGATTATCTTTGAACTGATTGAATACATACGGCTGGATCCCCTGCAGTATAGCTATAATCGCCTTACGTGTAAGCCCGGTCTCATCCACCAGTTTCCCAATCAGATCATATTTCACATTGGAGTTGGCTGCCACAGACACGCCATAGCTTCCGGACTCTTCCTTCACAAACGAAGCCCCGGCAATCAGGTCTTCCTTGGAATTGATGGAGTCCATCGCTACCGTCTCTACTTTGAAATAGATCTTTGCGACACGCAGCTTAGAATCCAGCGATGCAATTGACTTCCGGATCAACTCATCTGTATCAAAATCCACTACATAAACAGACTTGGCATTGATCTTTGACCACAAAGCCTTAAATTCCTTGCTGTTCAGCTTTTCATCGTCCACCTGCAGCTCAACATTATTGCTACGGGCATTCTCCGGCTTCATTGCCTTACTGTCATAGATAGAATCGATGATCTCAATTACTCCTGAAGCAATATCTTTCGCTTCTTCTGCAATCTTGATTTCTCCGTTCGCTTTATCTTCATAGTACTTATCAGTAAGCTCTCCCAGCTTATTGATGTATCCATTTACGATTAGATCATAATGGATAGCAGATGCCACGTCACTTGTGATCAGGAATTCATTGCCCTGATCATCCTTAACCAGTTTATCGACAAATAGATCTCTGGTGACCGCCTTCGGCCTATCAGCAACAGCCTCTGCCATTTCAGTCTGCAAGCCTTTCGCAAAGGAATCGTAGCTTTCACTGGCAATAACGGTAAGTACATTCACATTATGAACGTCGTTGCCCAGAGCATTAACATCCATACGCTCACCGTTCTGATTGACACAAAGACGAAGTCCACGACCTACTTCTTGGCGCTTGCGGACATCGCTGCTGCTCTGCTTCAGTGTGCAAATCTGGAAAACATTCGGATTATCCCATCCTTCACGCAGAGCGGAATGTGAGAAGATGAAGCGTACCGGGGACTTCTTCGGATCGCGATCCAAAAGCAATTCTTTATTCTTCATGATCAGCTCGTATGCGCTGACATCATCCGAAGTCGTTTCTTTTCTTCCTACCTTGGAGTTGATCATCTTACCCTTGCCGTCCACAGAGAAATATCCGGCATGTGTCTTGCTAGCAGGAATAGACTGCAGATACTTGATATAATCATCTTCTCCCAGAGAAAGCTGCATATTGTTCAGAATATCCTCATACTCTTCCTCAAACATAACAGCATATTTTCCGTTGACCGGCTGGTTTGCTGCATCATATTCGCGGTAGTTCGCCACTTCATCTATGAAGAATAACGACAGTACCTTGATCCCCTTATAGAACAACTGACGCTCACGCTGCAGATGTGACAGGATTGTTTCTCGAATCTGGATCCTGCGAAGCTGATCCTCATCGACCGCACCGACAACATCACCGGCGTATATCTTGATACCATTAATAAACTCTACAGAGTCATCACGGCCATCGATGTGACTTACTACAAAGCCATTCTTATACTCTTCCAGACCATTGGAATAATCGTATAAATTATCACCTTCGGTTACGATTCTGCTCTTTTTCTTCGGAGCTCCGCTTGCCATCTTCACTTCAAATTGAAGCGTAGCAGTCGGATTGCCTTTCGACAGGTTGATGCTTTCAAGATACAGATAGCTGTCTGTTGCAGTACTTCCGGTCTCCGTAATACCCTTAACAGCGATCTTTTTTACCAGCCTTTTATTGTATGCCTCCATTGCATCCAGCCGATAAACCATGTTATAAATGCTATCGCTCTTATGCGTAGCCGAATAACGCAGCGTAATCATCGGATTAAACTGCTTCAAGTTTTCTTTTGTCTGCTTTCCTTCCACAGACTGAGGTTCATCAATGATCAGAATCGGATTGGTCTTCGCAATGATTTCAATCGGTCTGCGTGACCGGAACTCATCCAGCTTCATGTATATTCTTCTGGCATCTTTACCTTTAGCATTAAATGCCTGGGAATTGATGATCATTACATTGATGGAGCTGTCCGATGCAAACCGGTCAATCTCAGTTAGCTGAGTGGAGTTGTAAATGAAGAATCGTATCTTCTTTCCATACTCTTCTGCAAAATGCTCCTGTGTCATTTCAAATGACTTATATACGCCTTCACGGATAGCAATACTCGGCACAACAATGATGAACTTACTCCAGCCATATGCTCTATTAAGCTCATACATCGTCTTGATATAGGTATATGTTTTACCAACACCGGTCTCCATCTCGATAGTGAGATTAAAACCACTACTTCTGCCTTCCAGCTTGTTTGAAGGTGCTATTTGATTTGTTCTCTGTATTTTTTGCAAATGTTCCAGGATTAATTGATCGTTTAATTCTGGAATAATCCTATGATTGCTCCAACCGGTATAATCTTCTTCATCTGTAAGGCTTTGCTGAATATAACCAGATCCACGATCCATCATATATGTAGGTGTTAAATAGGGTTGCCCCGCAAAAACATCAACCACGGCTTTGGCGGCATCCGATTGGAATTTTTGATGCTTGTATTGAATTCTCATCCGAAGGCCTCCTTAGATTACTTTTACCCTTGTGTCTGGTGCCAGCATTTTAAAGATCTCAGTAACATTTATCTTTGCAGGGCTATTGATAAAGCTTCCATCCCGGAAGACTGCTCGAAGCGGTTGGCGTTTTGCAATGAATCTAATTACGTTATCAGGTATATTTTCATCAAAGCAAGCAATAAGATCGCCATCATTATAGGTATGCACGGTGCATCCATCTACCTGCTCAGAAGTATAAGGCATTGATAACGGAAGGCCCCACTCCAACAAACATCCAAATAATAGATCCAGATCGGAGCGATCCGCTTTAATATTTGATTCAAGTAACGAGAGCATATCCTGAGCATAATCCCCTGCTGAATAATACACGTCATTCATGTTGGAATCATCCACCTTAAATACTCTAAAACCGGTGTCTAAATCCTGTGTCATCATAGGATTGTCTTCTTTTATCTTCTTCCCTGCTCTTCTGATTCGCTCTTTACCGACCTCAGCGATTGTCTTATATCCGTCCTTATAAGCATTTGTGTTTTCATCAACTTCCTCAGGGAATTGAATCATTATCCATCTACGCTTTCCGCCATCACTTGCATTTTTTTGCATGACTGCATCTGCTGTAGTAGCACTCCCCGAAAAGAAGTCCATTACAATCATCTCAGGATCATCTACAAGCTTCAGGCACCTATCTATAAGTTTTGTAGGCTTAGGTGTATCAAAAGGTGCTCTTCCAAAAAGAGCTTTTAACTCTGAAACCCCTTCCCTGGTTGTTCCTGCATCTTTTCCAAACCAAATAGTCTCTGGTGCACGACCCTCAAGGTTCTTTAAGTAGATCTTTCTTATGATTCGAGTCTCATCTTCACTAAAGATTATTTCTCCTGTTTTAATTTTTTCAGCAACAGTTTCCTTACTCCATCTCCATCCATTTGGGCAAGGCTTTATAACTTTTCCACTTGGCGAAATAATGTCATAAATCAGGTTAGGTCTGTATAAAGCATTCCTTACGTCTCCACTTCTCCAAGGACCATTTGGATCGTTGTCCGGATTAGAATATGCTTTATTATCTTCTGCAGTCCTTTCAAAGCTTCCAAGTTTAAAGGACTGTATTGATTTACAATAAATCATCAAATAACTATGTTGTATAGAAAATGTTCCAAGGTACCCTTTCGGTTGAATACTATGTTGCCATACAATCGTGCCAATAAAATTACTCGCTCCGAATACCTCATCGCACATTTTTTTCAGGTTCTCTTGCTCTTTATCATCTATACTGATAAAAATAGCTCCATCTTCAGTGAGAAAATTTCGTGCTAATAGCAACCGTTGATAAAGCATCGAACACCATTTTGAATGATAACGTGGGTTACTATTGCTATTTTCCTGAAAAACCTTATTGCCATCTTCATCATAAAGGCCGATCTCATCTTCGTATTCATCTTTATCCATCTCGTATTGATCCGGATAAATAAACCGGTCACTTCCTGTATTGTAAGGAGGATCAATATATATGAACTTGACAGCGCCAAGATAGCTTTCCTGCAATAGTTTCAGTGCATCTAAATTGTCACCCTCAATATAAATATTGGCGGTAGTATCCCAGTTCTCACTGTCTTCCATTACCGGACGAAGAGTTTTCCTAATTCTCCTGTTGGCTTCTGCGATGCACGCTTTCTTCCCTACCCAGCTAAATTCATATGATTCATTTGTATCCAAAGCCATAGATGACAGCATCTGTCTAAGTAGTTCAAAATTTACCGACTTAACAATCTGACCATTTTCATCCAAAGCTTCTGTTATGCAGTTTGGAAATACTTTTTCAAGCAACTCAACATTCTTCTTAGACTGTTCTTCCGTCTCCATTCTCATTTTCTCCATCTTAGACTTCCTCCTCGGCTTTTTCCTTATTGTTAAGGTAAGCTAAAACCTTTCGATCAACACGAGATTGTTTTCTGACCATGTATACTCCAAGATCTTTAATTGTTGCCAAGTCCACGGGCTCCTTAAACTCCTTTTCCTTTTGCAGTTTCATATACCGGTAACCCGTGCCTAAATTACCTTTTGTCGCATATGCATGCTCTTTCATTTCTTCTTCGCTTACATGATCATCAATAACAATGCATCGATACATTATTGCTTTATACGGTATGCCAATATAAACGTAAACCGTATCGCCGTTTTTTTCACCAGCCCCTCTTTTCCAGCAAATAGTATCCGAAGATTTAAAATGCTCAACAACATCAAACACTTTCACATTACAAGGGATAATCCACGACTCTTTCATCTTCTGCCCTCCTTAAGTTCCTCTAATTCTGCTTTCAACCTTTTCAGCTCCGTATTGAGCTGTATTTGTTTGTTTAATTGTTTTTCTTTCCGAACCTTCTGCTGTAACGCTGCAATCTGTTTTTGCAGTTCTTGCCTTCTGTTATCACGTTCAACAGAATCTTTTAAGCTTTCCTGCTTCTCAGCCTGTAACGCATCACCTGCAATCTGCCGGACATAGTTTTCATAAACCTTATCGATGTTCAGTCCGTCAATCTTCAGTGGAAGTTCTGCCTCTCCCAACCAATCTGTATGGTAATAGGTTCCAACCTTAAAGGCATTGTTACCGGAGGCAGCTGCTTCTTTATACGCTGTCCATGCTTGATACTTTCCATCGTATTCCAGCAGGAAAATGATATGGTATGGTATCTCTTTATCGATCTGTCGGAGAACAGATTCATCAAGCTTCGATTCGTTAAGCTTAACTTCAAAGATCTCTATCTCCGTAACCACTTCACCTGCTGCCAGGTTCATTGTGGTAGCAGCAATCTTGTTTCTCCAATAGATCACCTTGATCTGATCAACAAAGAATCTTTTCAGCGTGGGCGATACCGTCAGGTTCTCATAAAACTTCTGCTTCGGTATTCGCCGGTTGAACTCCGTGCTTTTCGGTAAACCAATCAATTTCAGCACCTCATTTCACAACCAGGAAGCAGATTAGCTCGAAATCATCCAGTCCATTGATCTCAGACATCAGCGCCGAAGTACCTCCTGCGGAGAACAGACTGTCAATATCGCTTTCTTCCTTTACGTCAATGATGGAGTTGATGGCATCTGAAAGAAGCTGTGATACTTCCTCCATGTCACGCCCATCATCTGTTTCTTTATTAAACTTCTCACAAAGCTCCAATACTGGTTCAGATTTACCACGGCAAAGCAATCGAACTGTATCAAGGAGCTTCTTCGGATTCAGATAATCGCAGACTACCTCTCCATCGATTCCGATATAAACCATATAGAACGGATGAATCCGGTTCTGATTATCAATATTGATATTGTTGTTGATATTCCGGAGAACGAAGATCACACCTTCCGGGTTTTCTTCTGTCGCCGGCACCACAGCATGCAGTCCTTTTGGCTTCTTTGCCAGATCCTCATGCGTCTTTATGTATTCCAATAAATCCAGGCGGAATTCGTTCAATCCCAGATCCATGATGGATATACCTGTAGACATGTCCTCGATATCCACCACCTCGTCCTGTAGTCGCTTCAGTTGCTGCTTTCTGTATTCCAGATCGCCCTTCTCTTCCGGATTGATCAGGTCATCATCACCGGTAGAAGTCATGACGGATATCTTCATCCTTGTCTCGACACGAGATTTCAGGTTGATATAGTCATCCAGCGTCATATCCGGCCAGAAGTTTACCAGCTGGATATACTGGTTTCTGCTGCCGATACGGTCGATACGACCAAACCGCTGAATAATACGCACCGGATTCCAGTGGATATCGTAGTTTACCAGATAATCGCAGTCCTGCAGGTTCTGACCTTCAGAAATACAGTCAGTAGCGATCAGAACATCGATTTCCTTTGTACTGCCCGGCATCAGAACATCCCTGCTCTTGGATATCGGTGAGAAGCAGGTCAGCACATTATTCAGCGTTGCTTTCAATCCTTTTATAGTCGTTCTTCCATCGATAGTTCCGGTAATGACCGCTGTGTCCAGACCATAATGAGTCTTCATGTAGCTGGCCACCTGATCATAAAGGTACTCTGCAGTATCAGAGAATGCTGAGAAGATCAGCACCTTCCTGTTCCCTTCATTGATAGGATTCGCCATCTTTTCATCAAGAAGTTTGAAAAGAGTCTGAAGCTTCAGGTCGTGTTCCGGCGTAATATCTGCAACCATAAGGGTAAGAAGTTCCAAAGTATCAGCATCGTGCTGAAGCTCCGCCATCCAAGTCTTATAGTCCATATCTGCCAGATCTATTTTTACCTTCTTACCAACTGTGAAGAAATCGGTATTGCCGTCTTCCATGTCGAAGTCATTATCGTTGGCTTCATACATATCCAGATCCGCTTTGCCATACTTTTCAAACTGAGTAATGGCATCAATGGTACCCTGGATCAGATCACGAATCCTTCCAAGCGTCAGGTTGAAGGAATACACGGAGCTCTCCAAACGCTTCAAGAGATTGATGCTCATCAAGCGCTGAATACCTTGCTCACGACCTCTCTGCGTCAGGTTATTCCCCTTGTTGTGAGTCAAGTCCACATACTTCGACATCTTGCTTGGGAAGATGTAGTTTGACGGCGTGTAGATACATAGAGTCAGCTGCATCAGCTGCTCATAAATCTCATTGTAATTGATAGCATTGTTGAGATCCGTAAGGCTCGGTCTCTTCGATATTGGTTTCAGCCTCTCAGGGAACTTACCAATTTCCTCTGTGTTGTAATACTTCTCAATATGTCTTCGGGATCGTGCAATCGTTACGCTATCCAGAACCT
>ERZ1643251.4375-NODE-4375-length-12346-cov-5.370271_pt1 | contig 12346 bp, 12 predicted proteins | sample MGYA00579261_ERZ1643251 | MGnify/ENA primary metagenome ERZ1643251 (study PRJEB29033, sample SAMEA4952267) | chicken gut metagenome | biome: Broiler Chicken; feature: Gastrointestinal Tract; material: Caecum | place: Ireland | collected 2018 | study: Broiler... | reverse complement strand
CCTGATTTTCGGCGAGTTTTTTGGCGAAATCAATCGCCTCCAACTGGGTGTTGAACAGCTTTATCGCCTTTGCGCCGCCGGCTATTTTAACCTGCCACTTGCCGTCCGCCTTGCGCTTGGCAATGTGGTAGACCTTATTTGCGGGTTTGGCTTTTTCACCCCTGCCCGCATCCTGCTGCGCGGCAACATCTTCCGTCTGCTCTTCGGCGCTCTGTTCCTGCGCGCCCCCCTCCACCTGTTCCTCGGCGGGCTCATCCTCGGGCATAACGTCGTCGCCCTCGGGCGCGCCATCGGAGACGTAATCTTCGTCGGGTTCGGCAACGCTTTGCTCCTCTTCGGGAGCTTCCTCTGCCTTAGCCGCCTTTTTTGTGCGGACGATGAGGAATATTACCAGCGCTATTATGACGAGCGCGGCGACCACAATGACTATCCAGCCCCAGCTTGTAAACCACTCGGGCAAAACTGCAAGCAAGTTCATATTATAACCTCACTATATTTATTAACTCAATTAAATTATAAATGCCGCGCGGCGCGTTGTCAAGCTTATTTTTAAAATCGCCCGTCAGAAAGTCAGCAGTTCGCCATATACTTTGACGGCAAATTTATCGGTCATGCCCGCGAGGAAGTCGATTGCCGCCTGCGCGTAGGTGCGCTTGTCCGAAAGGTCGGCGTACACTTTTACGTTTTTACAGCGCGCAGAAAGCTCTTTAAGCTGCCCTTCGGGCAGGATTTCGGGCGAACACAATTTTGCCAGCCAGCCCGAAAAGGACGAGCACAGCAAGGGGTATCTTTTTTGCGCACCGACTACGTTGTTTACGGCGTATTCAGGGGCGTACAGCAACATGAGCACGTTGAAAAGGCTGCCCATGACGAGCGCCGCATAATCCTGATAGGACTTGAAGCGCGGGTTGGCGTAGATGTTTTTTGTATTGAACGCCTTTATGGCGTTGAGCTTTTTGAGGGCCTCGTCCGAAAGGCGGATGCCCTCACGCGGCGAACTGTTGGCGCAGATGTCGGATATCAGCTCGTGAATTATTACGGTGGTGTTGAGCGCGCCGCTCTTTTGCGCCATATCTTCGAGCTCCCTGACCTGCCCGCGCGACAGAAAGCCGAGGGCGAGCGCGTCCTCGATATCCCTGCCTATATAGGCGATTTTATCGGAAATTTTAACGACGCACCCTTCCCACGTGGCGGGCGGGTATTTGCCGACGCGGTCGAACTCTTTAAGGTCAATGAGCTCGCTCCTCGGCTTTATGCCGTTTTCGTCGACTTCGCCGCAGTGGGCAATTATGCCGTCGCGCACGGCGTAAGTGAGGTTTAAATTGCGGAGGTTTTTATTATTGTCCTCCAAAAGTTCGAGGCTGTCGGCGAGGCGCAGACCGTTGCGCTCGTGCCAGAACGCAGGGAGGGCATATTTTTTGCCGAGGTCGTTTAAAACACGCTCGCCGAAATGCCCGAACGGCGCGTGACCGAGGTCGTGACCGAAGGATATTGCGCGGGTAAGCTCGTCATTGAGTCCCAGATATTTGGCAATAGTGTTGGAGACCGATTCAACGTGGGCGACGTGTTCGAGGCGGGTACAGACATGGTCGTTATCGACGTTGTAAAAGACCTGCGTTTTGTGCTTCAAGCGCCTGAACGCCGTGCAGTGCAGTATGCGGGTGTAATCGCGCGCGAAGGGCGAGCGGATTTCGTCGGCACGCGAATACAGCTCGGCGGGGCGGGCGGTCAGCTGCGCCCACACGGGGTTATTTTCGTCGGCGGCGACGTCTTTGAAAATATTTTTGTTCATATCTACATTATATCACCGCGCGGCGGCGATGTAAAGGCTTAATTTAAAAGCAATATTTATATGGTTCATATGACATTGAAAAATATGTCGACCGCAATATTCGGATAGATTTCTCCATGCGTGCGGCTGCGCCGCACTTAGTCGAAATGACAGCAACGTTCCGTTGCATTACACTCCGCAATCGGGCATTATTTTTCTATCAAACTCGTCCTGCGTACAGCATTTTTTATTATTTATGTCATTTCGACCGAGCGTAAGCGAGCGGAGAAATCTATTCCTTATTATTGCTTTACTGATAGATTTCTCCGCTTCGGCGTTTCGCGCCTTAATCGAAATGACAAACCTTTTATTTCGACTACATAAATAAGCAATAAAATAAAGCGCGGGGCGCAGACTTAAAAAGTCCGCGCCCCGCGCTTATGTCCTGCCGCAAAACCCCGAAAACGGGAATTTACAGCGGCGCAATTTTTACCTGCCCGATCCCTTACGGCGCACTTTGAGCTTTGTGACGGCGCGCGCAAGCTGTGCCTGAGCCGAGCGGTATTCGCGGCGGCTGCGCTTTTGCAACATAATCTCCCTTGCGGCAGCCTCTTCCTGCATGGCGCGGTCGGCATCTATCTCCTCGGGGCGGAGAATGTAATCGACGAGAATCAAGACGTCGTTGTCCTCCACCTTCATTATTCCGCCCGCCACGGCGACGACTTCGGACTTTTCGCCGGGGACGGTGAATGAGAGCTCGCCGGGGACGATGGCGGTTATTAAGTTTGCATGGTCGGCGAGAACGCCGTACTGCCCGTCGACAGCGGGGACGACGACGCTTTGACATTCGCCCTCATAAAAAAGTCTGTCCGCGCCGACGAGATGCAGAGTAAAATTTTTCATATAATTCCTTAAACGAGCATACGCGCGGCAATATGCCGCTGCGAACGCAATCTTTATGCGTTCTCTTTGGCGAGCTGCTCCGCCTTTGCGCGGACGTCGTCGAGCGTGCCGACGTTGTAGAACGCCGCCTCGGGATATTCGTCCATTTCGCCGTCGAGAATGGCTTTGAAGCCTTTTACTGTTTCGGCTACGGGCACATACACGCCCTTGACGCCCGTGAACTTTTCGGCCACGTGGAAGGGCTGCGAAAGGAACCTTTGCACCTTTCTTGCGCGGTAGACGGTGAGCTTGTCGGCTTCAGAAAGTTCGTCCATGCCGAGTATGGCGATTATATCCTGCAATTCGCTGTACTTTTGCAGCGTTTCCTGAACGCGACGGGCGGTTTCGTAGTGCTCCTTGCCGACGATTTCGGCTTCGAGCACGCGCGAAGTCGACTCCAACGGGTCGACGGCGGGATATATGCCCTGCTCTGCGATTTTACGGCTTAAAACAGTGGTGGCGTCGAGGTGGGCGAAAACTGTTGCGGGGGCGGGGTCGGTGAGGTCGTCCGCAGGCACATATACCGCCTGCACGGAGGTTACCGAACCATTGCGCGTGGAGGCAATGCGCTCCTGCAATTCGCCCATTTCGTTTGCGAGAGTGGGCTGGTAGCCGACCGCCGAGGGCATGCGCCCGAGCAGCGTTGAAACTTCCGAGCCCGCCTGCACGAAACGGAATATGTTGTCTATGAACAAAAGCACGTCCTTTTTACGGGCGTCGCGGAAGTATTCCGCCATGGTCAGCCCCGTCAACGCCACGCGCATACGCACGCCGGGGGCTTCGTTCATCTGCCCGAACACGAGCGCGGTTTTATCCGAAACGCCGCTCGCCTGCATCTCGCGCCAGAGGTCGTTGCCCTCGCGGGAGCGCTCGCCGACGCCCGTGAATATCGAATAACCGCCGTGTTCCATGGCGACGTTGTGTATGAGTTCCTGAATGAGCACGGTTTTGCCGACGCCCGCGCCGCCGAACAGACCTATTTTACCGCCCTTGGCGTAAGGCTCCATGAGGTCGATGACCTTGATGCCCGTTTCCAGCACCTCGGCGACGGGCGACTGCTGCTCGAAGTCGGGCGCGGGACGATATATGCCCCACTTTTCCTCGCTTTGGGGGGCGGGCTTGCCGTCGATGGGGTCGCCCAAAACGTTGAACATTCTGCCGAGGGTGCATTCGCCCACGGGTACTTTTATTACGTCGCCCGTGGCGACGACCTTTGCGCCGCGCGAAAGACCTTCGCACGGGCCGAGCATTATGCAGCGCACCGTGTCGGCGCCGACATGGGAGGCAACCTCCATTACGCACGTCTTGCCGCCGTTTTCGACGGTGAGCGCGTCCCTTATTTTAGGCAGGACGCCGCCATCGAACTGCACGTCGGTTACGGGTCCCGCTATACGAACTATTCTTCCCGTATTCAAAATCAATCTCCTTGCTGACCGCGCGCGCGAGCGCCCGCGGCGATTTCGGTAATTTCCTGCGTTATTGCTGCCTGGCGCAGCCTGTTGTATTCGACCTGCAAGCGCGACATGAGCTCTTCCGCGCTGTCGTTTGCCGCCTTCATGGCGACCATGCGCGCGTGCTGTTCGCTGCAAAAGCTGTCTACGAGCGCGCTGTATATAAAGCCCGAGATGTAGCCGGGCATTATGCTGCGCAGCACGGTCGAGGGCGACGGCGCATATTCAAATGGATTGACGACGGGTTTTTCGCCTGCGGAGGTGGCAAACTGGCTTCTGTGAAAGGGAATAAGCCTTGTCACCTGCGCCTCGTCCACCATGCCTTTCATGTCGGTATATGCGACGTAAATTTTTTTGAAGGTGCCCGCATAGTAGCCTTCGAGCATTATGTCGCAAATCTCCCTCGCCCTGCGCATAGTGGGGTTCTGGGCGGTGTATAAAAACGATTGCTCGATGGGTATGCCGTGCTGGGCGAAATAGTGTCTGCCGTATTCGCCGACGACGTACCACTTTATGTCGTTGCCCGCCTCGACGAGCTCGTATGCCTTTTTGATGACGTTGTAGTTATAGGAACCCGCCAGACCCTTGTCGCCCGTAATGAGCAGGCAGGCGTATGTACCCGTCACCTTTTCGTTTTCGTCGAGGGGATACAAAAAGCGGTTTTCGGGCAGCTCGCCCGAGCGGAAAATGCGCTTGATCTCGGTGCGCATCGCCTCGAAATAGGGGCGGGTGCGGTCGAGGTCTGCCTTTGCCTTGCGCATTTTTGCCGACGAGATGAGGTACATCGCGTTGGTTATCTTGCGGGTGTCGCCTATCGACTGTATTCTTTTTTTGATTGACTGCAAGTCGGACATAGAATTATCTCAGATTAATTATTGGGCAGCGATATTGGCTTTGGTTGCGGCATATGTGGCAACGTAATCCTTTGCCGCGTTTATTATCGCCGATTTGAGTTCGGCCGTTACTGCACCGCCCTTTTTGATTTCTTCGACAATTTCGGGATAAGCGTCGTCGAAATGTTCGAGCATGGCGAGCTTTACCGACGGTATTTCGTCGGGCGAAATTGCCGAGAACGCGTGACCCGTCGCGGCGACGAGCAGTATAACCTGCCTGTATTCGGCGAACGGACTGTACTGCGGCTGGCGCAGGAGCATCATGAGCCCCCTGCCGTAGTCGAGCGTGCGCTGGGTATTTTCGTCGAGGTCGGAGGAGAACTGCATGAACACCTCCATTTCCCTGTACTGCGCGAGGTTGAGCCTTATCGTGCCCGCGGCGGTCTTCATCGCCTTGGTCTGCGCGTCGCCGCCCACGCGCGAAACCGATATGCCGACGTTTACCGCGGGGCGCTGACCCGAATAGAAGAGGTCGCCCGAGAGGAATATCTGACCGTCGGTTATCGAGATGATATTTGTGGGGATATATGCAGATATGTCGCCCGCCTGCGTTTCAACGACGGGCAGAGCCGTCATGCTGCCGCCGCCGCGCTCGTCGGAGAGGTGAGCGGCGCGCTCCAAAAGGCGGGAGTGAAGGTAAAATACGTCGCCGGGGTAAGCTTCGCGCCCGGGCGAACGACCCAACAGCAGGCTGAGCGCCCTGTATGCGACGGCGTGTTTTGAGAGGTCGTCGTAGACGATGAGCACGTCCCTGCCCGAATTCATGAAATATTCGCCTATGGCGCAGCCCGAATAGGGCGCAATATATTGCAGCGAAGCGGGGTCGCCGGCGGTTGCCGACACTATTATGGTGTAATCCATGGCGCCCCTCTTCCTGAGGTTTTCGGCGAGGCGGGCAACCGAGCTCGCCTTCTGCCCGATGGCGACATAGATGCAGATTACGTTCTGACCCTTCTGGTTTAAAATGGTGTCTATGGCGAGCGCCGTCTTGCCCGTCTGGCGGTCGCCGATGATGAGCTCGCGCTGACCGCGGCCGATGGGGAACATGCTGTCGATGGACAATATGCCCGTACGTAAGGGGGTATTTACGGGTTGGCGGTCGATTATGGAGGGTGCGGGAGTTTCGATGGGCATGTATGCCTCGGCAGTTATGGCGCTGCCGCCGTCGAGGGGCGAGCCGAGCGCGTCGACTATTCTGCCTATCAGCCCTTCGCCTGCGGGAACGCCCGCAGTTTTGCCCGTGCGGTATACCGCAGTGCCCGATTCGACCTCCCTGTCCTCGCCGAACAGTATGCAGCCGACGCCTTCGGGCGAGAGCTCCTGAACCATGCCTTTGAGACCGCATTCAAACACGACTATTTCGCCGTATTCGGCGGTGTCGAGCCCGCTGATTTTTGCTATGCCGTCGCCGACGGACAGCACCTTGCCGACCTCGCGCGAGGTTGCGGGCATGTTCCAGTCGGATATTGTGCGCTTTAAATTGTCGACCGCCTCGCGCAGGAGTGTAGTCGTGCCCTTGCCGCTGTTTTTGACCTGCTCTTTAAAGCGCTCTATGCGGCTCTTTGCCGACCAGTCATATACGCTGCCACCGTATTCGAGGCGGAAACCGCCGATTATAGAGGGGTCTTTTATGACCTCTAACTGCGGACGGGTGCCGAAAGTGCGCTCCAAAAAGTCGCAAATGCCTTTGAGCTGGCTTTCGTCGGGCGGGGTGACGCAGTAGAGCTTTGCCGACGAGCCGTCGCCGCGCGCCTCTTCCGCCGCCTTGAATTTGCCTATCCAGTTGCGCGCCGACCAGTCGTAAACGTTGCCGTCGTATTCGAGGCGGAAGCCGCCGACTACCGACGCGTCCTTGATTATTTCGATTTTGGGGCGGGTGCCGAAGGTGCGCTCCAAAAAGTCGCCCAGTCCTTTGAGCTGACGCTCGTCGGGCGGGGTTATGCAGTAAAGCTTTGCCGTTTTATTCATTGCCGTCACCCTTCTTGCTTACCTCGCTGAGGAACTGGTCGTAGACGGCGCTGTCGCTCGCGGCGCCCTGCGCCATGATGGCGGACGCTGCGGCTTCGCCGATTATGTCGGCAACTTCGCCGCGGCTGTGCGGTGTGCTGCCCTGCGAATTTTTAAGTCTTTCGGAAAGTTCGCCCTTCTGCTCCTCGGTGAGGGGAGCAACTTCGTCCTTGGCGAGCGAGAGATATTTGTCGTAGAGGGCGCCGTCGGTTTTAGCGTTGCTCTCTGCAACGAGCAGCTTTTCGGCGGAGCTGACAATCATTTGGGCAATTTCGTCACCCACGCCCGCTATGTAGCGCCGGCGCTCGGTTTCGGCGCGCTTGCGGCCTTCACCGACTATCCTTTCGGCTTCTTCCTGCGCTTCTGATATCATGCGCGCCTTTTTGGCTTCGGTCACCGAAAGCGCCTTCTTTTCGCGCTCGGCAAGTTCGCCTTCGAGGGCGGAAATTTTAACCTGGCGTTCCTTTTCGAGCGCTTCGGTTTCGGCTACCTTGCGCGCGTGATCTTCCGCCGCCTTTTTGTAGCCCTCCTCGCGCTGAGCCATGAATTTTTTGACGGGTTTGAAGAGAAGAAAAGCAAGCCCCGCCGCGAGAATTATGAAGTTGAAAAGATGCAGCAGAATCTGCTGCCAATCTATATTAAGTGGCATAGATGTTTTTCCTTATCTCAAACGGGGTGCGCCGCGGGGTGATGACGCCCGCAGCCACATCCGGATAGCCCGGAGCCCCCTGATGTCGTGGACTTTGCTGAACTTAAACTACGAACATTATAAGAATTGCAACGATGAGCGCGTAAATGACGACCGTTTCGATGAAGACGAGACCGAGCATCAGAACGCTGCGGATCTTGCCGTCGGCTTCGGGCTGACGGGCGATGCCTTCCATCGCCTTTGCTATCGCCATGCCCATGGCTATCGCGCCGCCGAGCGAAGCGAGACCGATTGCCACCGCCGCGCCTACCGCGGTGAGGGAAATGCCTGCCGACGCTGCCTGACCTGCGGCATCAGCGCCGTCTCCGACTTCGGCAGCCAGAGCTATCGCGTTGCCGCCCGCCGCGTATGACAGGATGGCGACGATTGCCGCCGCGAATGCGAGCGCGAGTACTACTACAAGACTTTTCTTTGCGAGTTTCATAAAATCCTCCGTATTGATGGTTCAAAAATTATTTTTTATATTCAGACCGCTGCGGCTTTTTTTGCCTTTGCGGGTTTTTGCTTTTTAGCCTTGGGCTTGGGCGGTTCGGAAACTTCGCCAAAGTACGTAGCCGTGAGCATGGTCAGAACGTATGTCTGTATTATTGCATGGAGCAACGTGAACAGCACGCCGACGATTACGGGCACGCCTACACTCAAAAAGATGGCGTAATAGACGAGCTCGGTGACGAGCAGACCCGAAAGCAGTGCGCCGAACAGACGGAAGCTCATGGATATGGGGAGGGAGAACTCTTTGAGCGCCCTTCCAAGTCCCCTCACGCCGTTGGTGGCTATGCCGCCGCCGAGGATGATAAAGTAGGACAAAAAGCCCATGGCTATCGCCGCGTTTATGTCCGAAAGGGGCGCGGGCATGCTTACCGACTGACCCGAGATGGAGACCATCTGCACGCCGAAGAGCTCGAACAGCGTTCCCACAAATATGTAGCAGCCTGCGGCGAATATGTAGCAGCCGAGGAAGCCGTTGTGCTCGGGGCTGTTGGTCTTTGCCATATTGTTGAAGAAGCCGACGAGCTGTTCGATGACGAGCTGGAACTTGCCGGGCACCTCTTTAAAGCGGGGAATGGCGAAGATGCGCACGCACGCGGCGAAAACGAGCAGGATTATCGTGACGATGAAGCCCGAAAATACCGCGGGATTGACGCTCATGCCGAAGAGATTGAGCCGCTTTTCCTCGTGCATTACGGCGTCGGTCAGCTCTTCGGAAAGGTCGCCCTTCTGAGGCGCGCCGATGAGTATCGCGCCGACGAGCAGCGCCGCCAGCACCGCGACGAGCACGGCGACTATGATTATTTTTTTGTTTGCAGACTTTTTTACCGTCTTCATTGCTACCTCGAAAAAAATACGCCCGACAATAAAATTGCCGGGCGACGGTTGACTTTGAAAAAAGCACGCGCTGATATGTTGTTTCGGTACGCACGGGAAAAGTGGCGCGCCGACAACATTTCGCCGCTCCGGACATCTGCGCAAAAATCTTTGCGCTCTCCCCTGCTTATCCTATGCCCATTTTAGCCCCATTTTTTCAAACTGTCAACTTAATGAAGCGCATTTGACAAAAAAATTTAAAACCGTCGTTTTTTTTACATTGCGACGGCCGTTTTACCATATTAATGAAATTAATAAATTTTCGGTTTTCCGAATTTAGTTTTCTATTGTCGCGCGGGGCGGGCGCCCGAAAGGCCCCCGCCCCGCCACATTTTTTTTTCGTTGCCCGCCCTTTCGAGCGCGAAAAGGAGGGCTATATGACGGCGGAAATATCGCCGTCGACGCATACAGAGCGGTCGGAAATTTCCTGCGGGGCGAAGCTTTCGCCCTTGTTGACGCAGATATATGCGGCGCCGTACTCGCGCGCCATAGCCCGGAAGGGGTATTTTATTATGCCGGGCGTATTGGCGCCCACGCCCAGTTCGAGGAGCACGGTATTACTATCGATTTTGCCTATAAATTTTTCGTATCTGCGCGCGGCGGCGCGCCAGCCTTCGTCCTCGACAAAGGCGTCGTCCACACGCAGGTTGGGAACCATGGGCGCGCCGCACACGGGACAGCGGGGGACGAGCGAAGAGGGAATTTTCATGTCTCGCCGGCTTTCGACCATGGCTTTTATGCTTTCGTAGTTGTCGTAAGTTGCGGGCGTGCAGGGGCGGGAGCACTGAAACAACCCGTAATCGCCCTGCGTGTAAAAAAGCCTCTCCTTTTCAAAGCCCGCGCGCAGTTAAAAAATTTTATTTTTTGCGCAATATTTTGCCGTCAATGCATTGCAAATATACGCGCGATATGCTATTATTATGGCGCATAATGCATTTATTTTTTGGAGAGAAATATGGCAGACCGAAAAAAAGTTATCGGCACCGTAAAGTACTGGGTATTGCTCAACATAGGCGCGCTTTCCCTCGCGGCGGGTGTCTACTTTTTTAAATCGACAAACAACTTTGTATTCGGCGGTTTCAGCGGACTTGCGCTCATCCTCGAAAACTACATTCCCAATATCAACCAGTCGCTAATACTTCTGATAATGAACGCAGCCGTGCTGATACTCGGATTTATATTCTTAGGCAAGGGCTGCACGTTCAGGACTGTATACTGTTCGCTCATTTATTCGCTTGAAAACTTCTTGTTTGAAACATTTATACCCCTCGATTCGCCGCTGACCGACCAGCCGTTCATGGAGCTTACATATTCGGTACTGCTGACGGGCGTGGGCAGCGCGATAATGTTCAACTGCGGCGCCTCGTCGGGCGGCACGGACATAGTGGCGCTCATACTCAAAAAATACACGTCCATCAACGTCGGGCGCGCGCTGCTGTTCACCGACATAATCATCGCCGCATCGTCGTTCTTCGTGTTCAGCCAGCCCGCATTCACGCAAGTTTACGGCGCCAACTACGGCATGACGGCGGGGCTGTATTCCATGCTCGGTCTGTTCGCCAAAGCCTTCCTCATCGACGGCGTAATCGAGGACATAGGCAAGAGCAAATACGTTACCGTCATCACCAACGAAGTTGATAAGATAGGCGGATATATAATAAACATCATGCACCGCGACTACACCACGTACGTGGCTGAGGGCGGCTACACGGGCAACCAAAAACACGTACTGATGATTGTGTGCAGCCGACCCGAAGCGCGCAGGCTGAGGGCAAAGGCAAAGCAGCTCGACCCCGCCTCGTTCATAATAGTTTCGGACGCGACAGAAATACTCGGCAAGGGATTCCGCGACCCGGGTTGATAAATGCGGGACAAATACCCCCGCACAAACGATTGACAGAATGATAAAAGCACGGCAGTCCGCCGTGCTTTTTTGCGTTTTTTAATTACTTTTGTCATTTCGACTAAGTGACCGAAAGGAACGCATGGAGAAATCTCACCTTATTGATAGAGTTCTCCGCTTCACACACTATCGTATGCTTAGTCGAAATGACACAGCGTTCCGCTGTACCATATTCCGCAATTGAGCGTTACGCATTGCACAGCTCATCTTGCGGACAGCAACGCCCGTCTACTCAGTTGCCTTTTTCCTGCTCGACGAGGCGGTAATATTCGGCAAAAACGGCGTCGATTATGTCGTCGTCATCGACGAGTTCCACCTCTCCCCCGTTCTTTGCCTCCGTTGCGTCGAAGATGAGCGCTTCGTCCTCGTCCATGCCCTCCAACAACTCGGCGGGCTGCATGATTGCGTAATATCTGCCGTTCAACACGATGCCGGCAATCTGCACAAAGTCGATTTCTTCATCCTCTGCGGCGCCCGCGGCGCCGTTATTTTTTTCATCCATTTAAAAGTTCCTCCATTGCGCTTTACATTTATAGTATAACAATACTGCGCGGCAAAAGCAACAGTTTTGAGCGCATTTATATGTTTCAAGCAAAAATGCGCAACAAATAAAGCGCGCGGCACACAAAGTGCCGCGCGCCTTATTTAAGAGTGAATCGGGTGCTCCCTGCAAGCAGGGAACTGCCGGGGTTAAAGCTTATTCAACTGGCGTTATGCTTTCGACAATGAGCCTGTTGCAATCGCCGCAGAGATGAGCCGTATAAAGCATACCTTCATACTCCCATGTATAAATCTGATCGCCGAGGTCGTGTCCCGTCATGGGAGTTACCACATCGAAGGTGATGATTATATCTTCTCCCGCGTTGGTATATTAAATTATATCAGATGTGCGCACCATTGGCAATATTCTTGCGCAAATATCGCGTTTTTGTGCGCGAAAAGGCGATATCCATGAATTTGGGACAAAATCGGGACACATTCCGCGCCCGCCGCCGTTGACTTTTGCGCACGGCGGGAATATAATTTTTGTATACTTTTTGCGTTTGCCCGCAAGAAATATAAAAATGCCGGTCAGGTTTGCCAGCCTTTGCTTGTTGTTATTGTGTAAGAGCAAAAAACTTGCGGAACCATTGCTGTCCGCAGGAGGAGCAAGGCATAATAACAACGCACGATTGCGGAGCGCGGCAGCGGCGACACGCCGCCATGTCATTTCGACTAAGCCGCCGCGACTTTCAGTCGCAGCGGCGCATGGAGAAATCTATCAGTAAGGCGAGATTTCTCCGCGCGTTCGCGTTGCTCACTTGG
>ERZ1643251.4370-NODE-4370-length-12356-cov-8.258516_pt1 | contig 12356 bp, 15 predicted proteins | sample MGYA00579261_ERZ1643251 | MGnify/ENA primary metagenome ERZ1643251 (study PRJEB29033, sample SAMEA4952267) | chicken gut metagenome | biome: Broiler Chicken; feature: Gastrointestinal Tract; material: Caecum | place: Ireland | collected 2018 | study: Broiler... | reverse complement strand
AATAAACTTTCATATAATATGATTATACAAGCGATGAAGGTGTGGAATACTGGAGCTATATAAAAAAAGTGATTCTTCTAGAATAAATAGGGTGGAACCGCGGGCTAGTCTCGTCCCTATATATTTTAGAAGAATTTTTATTTTAGAAAGAGAGGAATTTTAAAATGAAATTAACAATGGAAGAATTAGTAAATTACTGTAAGCAGTACGGTTATATCTTTCAAGGAAGTGAAATCTATGGAGGACTTTCTAATACTTGGGATTATGGTTCTCTAGGAGTAGAACTAAAAAATAATGTGAGACGTGCTTGGTGGAAAAAATTCATTCAAGAAAATCCATATAACTATGGACTAGATGCCGCGATACTCATGAACCCAGAAGTATGGGTAGCAAGTGGTCATGTAGCGAGTTTTGCGGACCCCCTAATTGACTGCAAAAAATGTAAAACACGCCACCGTGCTGATAAATTAATTGAAGAATTTACAAATGGAGAAGAAACTGGCGATGGCTGGGATAGCGAGAAACTAGAAAGTTACATTGAGTCTCATCATATTCCTTGTCCGAACTGCGGAGCTCATGACTTTACTTCAATTCGTAAATTTAACTTATTATTTGAAACCCATTTAGGTGTGACAGAAGAGGCAAAAAGTACAGTATACCTTCGTGGAGAAACTGCCCAAGGAATATTTGTGAACTTCTTAAATGTTCAAAGAGCTATGCGTGCGAAAGTTCCTTTTGGTATTGGCCAAACAGGAAAAAGCTTCCGAAACGAAATCACCCCAGGAAACTTTACATTCCGAACTCGGGAATTTGAACAAATGGAATTAGAGTTCTTCTGTAAGCCTGGTACGGACTTAGAATGGTTTGGCTTTTGGAAAACGTCTTGCATGGAATTTTTAAAAGATTTAGGATTAAATCCCGACAATTTACGTTTTAGAGACCATGCCAAAGAAGAACTATCTTTCTATTCCAAAGCAACGACCGATATAGAATACGCTTATCCAATGGGTTGGGGAGAACTTTGGGGAATTGCAGACCGTACGGACTATGACTTATCCGTTCATATGGAACATTCTAAAGCAGATTTAAGATATCTAGACCCAGAAACAAACGAAAAATATCTTCCTTACGTTATTGAACCCTCTGTAGGTTTAGACCGTTTAATACTTGCTATTTTATGTGATGCGTATCATATCGATTATACAAAAGACGAAGAAAGACTCGTAATGCGACTTCACCCAGCTCTTGCTCCTTATAAAGTAACCATCTTACCATTAATCAAAAAACATCATGCCGAACGTGCAATGGAAATATATGGAGATTTAGCAAAAGATTTCATGTGCTCTTACGATGAGTCTGGAAGCATTGGTAAAAGATACAGAAGAAGTGACGCGATTGGAACACCTTTTGCTATTACCATTGACGATGAAACCCTAAAAAATAACACCGTAACTGTACGTAATCGTGACACGATGGAGCAAACAGTTATGACCATAGAAGAATTAAAAAAATTCTTAGCCAAAGAAACCAACTTTTAAAATTTAGAAAAAAGAATGAATTTTTTTGAAATTCTTACGACTTTGAATTGAAAATAAGTTTTGTTTTTGATACAATGAGAAGGTAAAGAGTCGAAGGGAGATTTAAAACATGGCGTTTGGAAAAATAAAAAAACTGTTTTCTGATGATGAAGAATACGATAACAACTACAGTGAAGAAGAGTTTTACAATGTCAGTGAAGAAGAAGCATTAAAAGAGGCAGATAAAACAGGAAATAAAATGATTTTATTAGAACCTCGTGCTTATTCAGAATCACAACAAATTGCCGATCATTTAAAAAATCGTAATAGTGTGGTCGTAAATTTAAAGAGGGTGACTTCTGCACAAGCAAAGAGAATTATAGATTTTCTGTCTGGATGTGTTTATTCCATCGGTGGAACAATGCAAAAAATAGGAGTAGGAATTTACTTGTGTACCCCAAAAAATGTGAATATTCAAGGTAAAATTTCTGATGATAATGAGCGTCCTGCAAAGAGTAATAATGAAGATGAATTAGATTGGTAAAAAAAGTCTTTTTCTTAAAAGAAGGTGAAGCGTGAAAAAGTTTAGTACGAGTTTTAATGGTTATAATAAAAGTGAAGTCAATTCTTTTGTTAGAGATGTCGCGAAAGAATACGAATCAATGCTGAATAATTTAAAGAAGCGAGATGAAGAAATTACTTCTTTAAAGCAAAGGTTGCTACAATACCAAAATATGGAAAATACTCTAAACAAAGCTTTATTAATCGCCGAAGATACCTCTAGTCAAATCAAAAAAGTGGCTCGTGATGAGTCCAAAGCAATTATTGATGAGGCCAAAAGAAACGCTTCACGGATTGTCAATGATGCCTTATTAAAAGCCGAAAAATTAGAGGCAGATGGAGAGAATTTACGAAAAAGAATTGTCATATTTAAAAGAAAATTCAAATCCATTATTGAAACAGAATTAGAGACAATCGATTCCATTGACGAAGATTACTAAAAGGAAACATTTTGTGGTTTCCTTTTTCTATGATAAAATAAAAGTACAGGTGATAATATGCAGTTGAAAATTGATGACATAATAGTAAATGTTGAAATCATTCGTAAAAACAATAAAAACTTATATATGAGATTTCGGGATAAATTCACTCTTGTTGTGACAGCCAACCCTTTTGTAAGCGAACGAGAAATTGCTAAAATCATTGAAAAAAACAGGAAATCCTTAGTAAAAATGTGGCAAAAAAAAGAACAAGAAGAACAAAAAGATGCTTTTTTCTGTTACCTAGGAAAAACATATACAAGAATTTTTGATGGAGTGACCAAAAAAGTCGAATTCATTGGTGATAACGTTATCGCTAAAGACGAGCGTGCGTTAGCAAAGTTCTATAAACAAGAGTGCGTTCGTATTTTCACCTACGAAGTCAATCGCATTACTCCGTATTTCAAAAACATTCCGCCGTTTGTCCTAAAAATAAGAACGATGAAAACAAGATGGGGAGTAAATAATCGTGGAAATAATACCATTACCCTAAATAGCGAACTGCTAAAAAAAGATATCGACTTATTAGATTATGTGATTATCCATGAATTGTGTCATTTTTACGAAGCCAACCATAGCCCAAGATTTTGGGCATGGGTTTCTAAATATTATCCTGATTACAAATTAGCAAGAAAGAGGTTACGAGGATGAAAATAGAGTCATTACAAAATAAAAAAGTCAAAGAATGGACAAGCCTAAAAGAAAAGAAAGAACGAGATAAAACAAACACCTTTTTAATTGAAGGAGATCATCTCCTAAAAGAAGCGATGAAACATCATCTTGTCATCGAAGTAATAACGACAGAAGAGGTTGACTACGAAGTACCAACATTTCATGTGACAAAGAATGTTATGGAAAAAATTACCAATCAAGTAACACCTCCTAAGGTCATTGCCGTCACAAAAAAACTAGAAGAAAAAGCCATAAATGGACCAGTCTTAATATTAGACGGAATTCAAGACCCAGGAAACTTAGGGACAATCATTCGTAGTTGTGTAGCTTTTAATATGCCCAATCTCCTATTAAGCAAAGAATGCGTCGATGTATATAACCCAAAAGTTATCCGTAGTACCGAAGGCATGATTTTCCACTTAAACATCGTAAGAAAAGACTTAACTGAAATACTCACTAAACTAAAAGAAACACATCAAATCATTGGCACAGATGTAGTAAATGGAGTATCCATCAAAGAAATAGAAAAAGAAAAAAACATTGCCTTAATCATCGGAAATGAAGGAAATGGACTAGGAATTTCTAAAAAATACTGTGATAAATTTGTTTATATTCCGATGAATAAAGAATGCGAATCGCTAAATGCCGGTGTCAGTGCCAGTATTCTTTTATACGAATTAGGAGGTCTACATGAATAGATTATATTTTGGATATACAACCATGACTCACGGGATTAAAGGAGAATTAAAGTGTTATACTTCTTTTGAACAAAAAGAAAAAGTTCTTACCAAAAAGTTTCCCATATACATAAATGGAACACGTCACGAAATTACTAGTGCAAGACCTCATAAAAACCATTATTTAATTACAATTGACAACTTAAAAGACATTAATTTAGTAGAAGAATATCGCAATCAAAAAATATATATAGAACGAGACGATTTACATTTAAAGGAAGAAGAATACTTATTTTCAGATTTAATCGGCTTTTCGATTATAGAAATAGAAGAAAATCTTGGCATCGTGAAAGATATTTTGTATAATAAGAGTGGAATTTATTTAGAAGTGTTGAACGAAAAAAAATATTATATTCCATGGCAAGATACGTTTATTTTGCGCGTTGACACAAAAAACAAACAAATTCTTGTCCAAAATGCTAAGGGTTTGATGTTATGAAAATAGATATACTCACATTATTTCCTAAAATGTTTGAAGGCTTTCTAACAGAATCGATTATCAAAAGAGCAATCGAAAGAAATGCTGTCGAGATTAATATTGTTGATTTTAGAAAGTTTAGCCATCTAAATCACAATCAAGTAGATGACACTCCTTATGGTGGGGGCTCTGGTATGGTTTTACGTCCCGAACCATTAGTAGAAGCAATCGAAAGCTATAAAACAAAAGACTCACGAGTCATACTAATGTGTCCACAAGGCGTACCTTATAAAGAAGAACGAGCTAAAGAGCTAAAAGAATATAAACATATTATTTTAGTATGTGGTCACTACGAAGGCTTTGATGAACGAATTAGAGATTATATCGATGAAGAAATTTCTATAGGAGATTATGTACTAACAGGAGGAGAACTTCCAGCAATGGTTGTCACAGACTCTATCGTAAGACTTTTACCAGGCGTCATCAAAGAAGATTCTTACGAAAGTGATTCCTTCACAGAAAATTTGCTAGATTATCCAACTTATACCAAACCAGCAGATTTTCGTGGCAAAAAAGTACCAGAGGTATTACTGAGTGGAAATCATCAAAAAATCAAAGAATGGCGAGAACAAAAAGCATTAGAAAATACCAAAAAAAGACGACCGGATTTATTAGGGGAGTGAGTATATATGGCACAATTTATCGTGGATAGAAATACCGATAGAAAAAAATTAAAACAAAAAAAAATACAAATAAATGGTTATAAAATGACACCGAAATGGCGCGTAAAAAACGACTTGATTGCAGTGAAAGAAATCACGATTGTAAGCCAAGAACTACAATCAAACTACTTTAGAATGCAGTTTCATGTTGCCTTTAGAAAGTTATTTCGGAAAGCCTGCGATGTCGTAGAAAGTGACGACGCAACGAGCACAGACACAATACTAGTTTTAGATGAAGCAGAAAAAGTAAAAAGAATATTAAAAGAAAAATTCAAACAAAAATTAAGCCAAAAAGAATACCGTTACATGTGGCAAAAAGTAGAAATGATAGAACAACAACTAAGAGAAAAACTAATGTTTCAAAGAAACATGGAATTCTATATGCAACAAGTAATGGTAGAACAAGAAGAAAGAGAAAAGGGAAGAGGACGTTAGATGCAAGCATTTGATTTTGATAATACAATTTATAAAGGAGAGAGCGCATTTGATTTTGCTCTTTTTGTTATGCGAAAAAAGATAAGTTTAATTCGCTATTTACCACATATTCTGAGTCTTTTATGGAAATATGAGAAGTGTAAAATGAGCTCAGAAGAATTTCAAAATGCCTTTAATTCCTATGCAGATGTTCTTTTAAAAAATAAAGAAATTGTAGGTGATTTAGTTGTAAAATTTTGGCAAAAGAATGAACATAAATTATATCCGCATATCCTAGAAAAAATAAGACCAGAAGATTTTATTATCACAGCTTCTCCAGACTTCTTAATTGAACCAATCAAAAACAAAATCAATACCAAAAATTTTTTGTGTAGTGAAGCTGATTTAAGTCTTGGAAAAATTACTTACTTAAACTTTGGAGAAAATAAAGTAAAGAAATTTGTTGAGAAAATAGGCAAGAAAAAAATTACAAACTTTTATACAGACTCATATAATGATAAACCGATGATGGATTATGCAGAACATGTCTTCTTAATTACCAAAGGAAAAATAGAAAAAATAAAATAAAACAAAAAACAGAAATGAACCCGTTTCTGTTTTTATTTAAGAGTCAACCCTTTTGATGACTCAGGAAATAAATCATCGTATAATCCATTATGATAGTTCTCACGTAAACGCACTAAAATCTCATCTAATTGTGAAGTGGTAATTTCTCCACCTGTTTGTATAAGTCTTACTATTTCTTCCTCTGTTAAAAAGTTAAAAAGGGTGTAATATTCGCTGTAAGAGAAATCTGGGAGATCGCTTATACGAAAAAGCTCGTGATACTCATCTCCAATGTCTGTTATGAATAATTCAGATGAATTACCATCATAACTAGTCACCATAACATCAAGATATTGGATATTAAAAGTATCTTCATTTTGAAGTTCTTCTTTTTGTTCTTCTAGTTCCTTAATTTCTTCTTCAAGACTTGCAATTTCTTGTTCTAAAGCATTTCTTTTTTCAATATATGGCACAAGATATTCATCTAAGGCCTCTTCGATAGCATGGTCATTGTTAGATGAAGTATCACCATTTGTTTTCGAAACACCACACCCCCTAGCAAGAAGTGATAATGTTAAACTTGCTAGTAAAATATTTTTTTTAAAATTTTTCATAATTTCTATAAACTCTTCCTTTCTGTAAAAAGTATTCTAATAAAAAGAAAAATGAAAGCCAATATATTTTCTGCACGAATAGAGATTATCAGTGATTAGAATTTATTTTCTTTTTATTTTTTGATACAATAGATTACGTGATGAATATGTACGCAGAAATATTAGTAGAAATAAAAAGTAAACATACGGATAAAACATTTACTTATCATATTCCAGAGTATTTGGTAAGTGATGTTTTAATAGGAAAACGTGTTGTTGTTCCCTTTGGTCGTCAAACACTAGAAGGGTATGTTTTAAATATATTAGATCATTCAGATATTGATACGAAAGATTTGATAGAAGTACTAGATGAAGAACCTGTGTTAAATGAAGAAATGCTAGATTTAGGTCGTGAAATGTCTCGTCTTACACTAAGTAGTTTAAGTGCTTGCTATGGAGCCATGCTTCCAAAAGCCCTAAAAGCGAAACATGGTACCCAAATTAATAAGAAATATATTACTTTCTTAAAACTGACAAAGAGCAAAGAAGATATTCTAGACAACGTGAGCTCTAGCTCTCAAAAAGATGTGATCAATTTATTTGAAGATAATTTACCTCTCAAAAAAACAATAGCCAATAAAGTAAGTGCTTCCTCTGTAAAAACTTTACTAAAAAAAGGGTATCTTATAGAAGTAGAAGAAGAGGAATATCGGTATCAATTAAAAAAAGAAGAACAAGAAGAGGAAAAAATATTAAATCCTGAACAACAAGAGGCCGTGGATGCCATTGTCTCTTCTTTTGAAAGTTCAAATACGTTTTTACTCCATGGAGTAACAGGTTCTGGAAAAACAGAAGTGTATTTACAAGTGATAAAAAAAGTTCTAGAACAAGAAAAGACTGCCTTAGTACTAGTACCAGAAATAAGTTTGACGCCACAGCTTGTTGCGCGTTTTAATAAACGCTTTCCTGGTCTCATTGCCGTTTTGCACAGTGGGCTATCGGATGCCGAAAGATATGACGAGTGGCGTAAAATATTAAAAGGAGAAGCTTCCATCGTGATCGGGGCTAGAAGTGCTGTTTTTTCTCCCCTAAAAAATATTGGAGTGATCATCATTGATGAAGAGCACTCAGAGTCTTATAAACAAGAAAACAATCCTCGTTATCATGCAACCCTAATGGCCAAGATAAGAAGTAATACCCATCATTGTCCTCTAGTACTTGGCAGTGCTACACCAACACTTTCTTCGATGGCTAGAGCCTTAAAAAAAAGATACATTTACTTGCCACTTACTAAACGTGCTAACGATGCCATCCTTCCAAATATAGAAATTGTTGACATGGCAGAAGAAGTAAAAAATCGCCATCCTATACTTTCACGAGAACTAGAATGCAAAATTATCGAAAAATTAAATAAAAATGAACAAGTAATGTTACTTCTAAATAGAAGAGGGCATTCAACAACGATTACATGCTCTTCCTGTGGCTTTACATATCGTTGTCCCCATTGTGACATTACACTGACTTATCATAAATCTAGCAAAAACCTTCGCTGTCATTACTGTGGTTACACCAAATATATTGATGAGTACTGCCCAAAATGCCATGAAAAAGCTTTGAATTACTATGGTCTAGGAACAGAAAAATTAGAAGAGTTTATAGAAAATGCTTTTCCAAGAGCCAGAGTCATCAGAATGGATGCAGATGCTACCACCCGAAAAGGAATGTATGAAAAAATTACAACGGATTTTTATGAGCATAAATACGACATCTTACTAGGCACCCAAATGATTAGCAAAGGCCTAGATTTCCCAAATGTAACTTTAGTAGGAATACTAAACGCTGATGCTTCTTTAAATATTCCAGATTATCGAAGCAACGAAAGAACATATGCTCTTTTAAGCCAAGCAAGTGGTCGAGCAGGAAGAAACAAAACCCCCGGTGAAGTAATATTACAGACATTTTATCCGGATAACTTTATTTTAAAATGTGTGAAAGAAAACGACTATATGAAATTCTTTAAATATGAAATGAATATTCGTAAAACTTTAAAATATCCGCCATTTTATTTTTTGACAATTCTCAAAATAAAAAGCAAGGATTACAAAGAAGCAAGTAACGAAGCCAAAAAAGCCAAAGAATTTTTAGAAAGCAAGTTAGATAAAACAAGTATTATTCTTGGTCCAGCAACTGCTAGCATGTTTGTAGTGAATAACGTATACCATTTTGAACTATTGATTAAATACAGATTTGATGAGAATTTAATTCCTACTCTAAAAGAACTAGATGAATTAATCCTCTTAAATTCCAAAGTCCAATTAGACATTGATTTTTTAGACTAAACGTGGTAGGATACATATCACAAATAAAAGGAGGGGTTATAATGACCGAAAAAGAAATAATAGTAGGTAAAATCGACACCATTATAAACTTTATTATAGAACATGCTCAAGAAGATGTATCCGTTTATTCGCAGTATCATTACCGTAAATTAATTTTACTTTTAGAACGCGTAAAAAAGACAGTAAATAATTTTATTTTAACTATTCCAGGAGTACTAGATGAAAGTAGTTATGAGAGATTACGCAAAAATTATCAAAAAATTTTAGAATTAACACAGGAAGCTATCGATTTATTTATAAAGAATAATATTGATAATACAACAAAAAAGTTAAAAAGTATTCCAGTGCAATTAGAAAAACAAGAAGATTACTATGAATTAATAGGAACATTACAAGAAGTTATCAGAATACAAAGAAATCGTAAAAAGCGTATAGAAAGAGGAGCAGTTTATCAATATAGAACACCTAAAGAAGTTTCCATGAATCTATATTCTACAACGACGGCAAATAATGTTTTCGTTTACCATGAATATAATGAATGGAAAGACAAATTAGACTTATCAAATACAACTTATGGTTATACTTCAAAAGATTTCTATGCAAACGCATTGATGTATGCATTAGTAAAAAATTTAGATTATGATGCATACTATAGCTTGTCTTCTTTCCTAGTAGAAGACTATGATGCTAAAAAGAACAAAGATATGGAAAAACAAGAAAAAGAAACTTCTATTACTGTCGATGATGTTCGAATGATTTGTACAACTCTTAAATATTATGAATTAAGAGAAATGGATGTGCTTCTTTTATGGAAAGAAAGAACGGCATTGCTAAAATTTTTAGAAGATGCTTTAGAGGAACCGATGTTAATCGAAGCAGCTGGGGGTATGGATAAAATTAATGAAGCGGTAGAAAGAATCGATAATGTGTTACAAACTAAGCGATGGAAAGGAAGATAATTATGACAGTGATTGCCGAAGATTTAGAAAAAACAATTGATAGTATTTTAGAAAATATGGAGAAAAGAGTTTTTCCTATGCAAACTGAAATTTTGCCAAAAGATAGTGTCAATGAAACTTTAATTTTCTCTATCTTAGAATTATGTAAAACTATTTTATCTAGGCATATCGATTATCACACAAAAGGAAAGATTTTAATACAAGAAGATTACGAAACATTAAGAAACCACTTCCAAACGCAAAAAAATTTAATTGCTGTAGAGATTCAAGAAATTCTAAGAGTTTTATATAATAAAGACACAAAATTAGATCGAGTAGAAAAATTGGGAAAAATTATAGCTGGAAATGGCTATTTTGAAAAAATATATGTGTCTGCAATCAATGAAATAAATCGGAAAAACTCTACAGAGGAATTTGATAATTACTTATATCATACAGAGTTTAGTGCTTACAATGACTGGTTAGAGAAAAATTCTTTACAAGGCGGATCTTTTCCTATCACATATTCCATTTATCATGACTTAAGTTACGATAGCTATTTTCATATAGCAAGTATGGAGGAGGAAGAAAAAAGAGTAAATGCCCAAAATATGACGCCAGAAAGATTTGCTAACGCGAAAAAATTACCCGAAGATATTACCCTTATTACAGCATGTCTTCGTAAAAAATATTTAAAAAAATTGAGTACTGTTCAATTACAAAAAGAATATGAAACATTAGAGCATACTTTAATTCATTGCCTTAGCATGCGTAACCGCCTTTACGTGCGCAACTTAAAAAGTAGAGAATATCCAAAAGAAGAAATAGAAAAATATTGGGATGCTATGAAATGTTTAGAAATGGAAAAACAAAGAAGAGCCCAAAAATTACTAAAATCTAGATATATTAAACTAAAATAATAAAAAGAATGGAGAAAATAAGAATGGAACTATTAAAATTATTAGCATTAGCAAAAAAGCCAGACGGCAGTTATTATATTTTTCCGGACCAGTTAGTAGAAGATTTGGGACCATTATGGGAACAAGCATTTTTTGTAATGGTTCAACGCGATGAATACCTTACTCAATCAAGCTATCAATACATGAAAGAACAATTTCAAAAAATAAAGCCTCTCATGTTAACCATATTATGGGAATATATAGAAGGAAATAATACTTTTAGAAAAATTGCTATTAGGAATATTTCGGAACGATTAGGAAATTTTATAGGAAAAGTAGAAGCTAATGTCACTTGGTTACCAATAGAAATAAAAAATCCTAATGAAGAAATACTAAATTTATCTAAACTAGATTCTATTCTTTATTCTGATTTTCAAAAGCAACTGAATGGATTCGAGCTAATTTATTGCCTTGACAAAGAAATCGATTATGAAACTTATGTGTTACTCAGTAAACTGGGGAGTATCAAAGATTATTTCAGATTATATAATCAACAAGGGTATGCTAAAGAAATAGAAGACTTACCAGAAGATGGTTTATTTTTGACGGAATTTACGAAAGATCGATACTTAAAAGATTATAGTACAGAGTTAATTGAACAACAATATCAGGCTACAAAAGAAGAATTATTGGTTTATATGAACATATATGACGAAGAAGACTTAAAATCTAAAATACCATTGCTAGAATCTATGGGGGTTTTGAAAAAAGAATATAAAAGGAGAATGAAAAATGAATAAGAAAAAAATTTTATTAAAAAGCAAAGCAATTTTACTTGCATCTTCTTTAGCATTATCAAATCCTGTAACGTCGTATGCGAAAACACCTGCTCTTGCCACAGAAGAAGGAACACTAAAAGATAAATTGAGTGAATGGGGTTCAAAATTGTTCGATTGGGCAGGAAAAGTCGATGAGGAAATCAATGAACATGTTGTGGATCCGGCGAAAGAAAAAGCTAGTGAAATAGAACTATACAAACAAGAGTCTTTATGGCTAATTACAGATATGCCAAGTGTGAGTCCTGAGGAAGAAAGAAACTATTTCTTTGTAAACAAAAACATACCGAATTTCAAATGGACTTATTATTATGATAAATATGGGAATGAAGTAAGTGAAGATTCCCCGGAACTTGCTAAAATGGAAATACGTAAAATGTATGTGTCTTTAACCAATTCTGATATCGCATTTATAATCGAAGAATGGTTCGATTATGAAACATTTACTTTTACAATTAATTATACTGATTTTAATAAGTCACTGCCATATGACGAGAATACAAATGCAAAGTATGGACGTTTTGCAAATATTGGTGATGTTTTACCAGAAGAGTACTTAAAAGAAAAATATAGCACGGAAGATTTAAAAGAATTATTAGAACTTATTAATGACCCAACCTATGAACTTTCTTTCACTGATGCTAATCTATCTTTAAAAAAGTAA
>ERZ1643251.4369-NODE-4369-length-12356-cov-11.014389_pt1 | contig 12356 bp, 20 predicted proteins | sample MGYA00579261_ERZ1643251 | MGnify/ENA primary metagenome ERZ1643251 (study PRJEB29033, sample SAMEA4952267) | chicken gut metagenome | biome: Broiler Chicken; feature: Gastrointestinal Tract; material: Caecum | place: Ireland | collected 2018 | study: Broiler... | reverse complement strand
CAGCACCACCCCCATTCTATGTAAGAATAGAGGTCAGCCACCCTGTAACACGGTTACTCCGTAGAGAGAGTATAGCATAACCAGATAGCAGTGAACAGTCCTTTTTAAAATTTGCGGCAGATTTTGGATGTTACTACCCGTCAGCGCACGCCGTCACAAGACCCCTCCCTGCCGTCTGATCTGGACAGAGAAAAAAGAGCAGTACCGAAGCACCGCCCTAATCATCACATATTCTCTTTAAGTTGTCTCTTGTATTTATAAAAACTATTCCGGGATATTCCTATCAGTTTCATGCAATCCAGATCATTCAAACTTCCGTTGAAATCCTTGGAATGTTTCATAATATCTTGCTTCGCCTGTTTTGCTTTCTTAGTCTCTATTGTACTGTCCTTGGCTCTACCTACTGGCTTGCCTTCCGCTTTTCTTCGTGCTATCCCCTCACTAACTCGCATATGTAGGTACTCTACCTCTTGAGCCGCTGTGTTAAAAGCTATCTCTATTTGCTTCTTAGCCAGTATCATAAGATATTCATTAACACCCTGCAATATACAGTCTACATCAGTGCCAGTTAAGGCTATATGATTATTAAGCGTCTGCCTATATACTTCCGTATCTATATGGCGCTCCTTTAGGAATACAAGGTTAATTCCCCTATTGTACAAATCTAAATAGGTTTCAAAGCCTTCCTGTGCGTTCCTTGCCATTCTTGATACTTCATCAAAGATAACTGTATCTCCGGGTTTCAACGCCTTTACTAATTTATTCCATTTCGGTCTATCCATGCTCGTACCTGTATAGGACTCATCAATAATAACTGCATTAGGATATTCTTTCTTGATATTGGCAATCTGCCTTTCTACTTTCTGCTTCAATGTGCTAACCCTCACATATCCATATACACACATTGGCTTTCCTCCTATTCTGTACCATGTTAGACTATAGTTAATAGTTGTACTACCATAATACCCGAATACAAGAGAAAAGTCAATAATTTTAATACTATTTCAAAAAGGTTTATTTTAATACTTATGATGGTAAACCGTGAGGGAAGAACCATGTTACTTTATCCGGCTTCGGTTCAGTAGGAATAAAATAATCGTCCGGGTTTTCGCCTGCTGCCGTTAGTTCCTCTCTGTAACCTTCTATTTTGTCCAATACTTCCTCCCTGGACTCTCCCGTTATCTCCATAACATCCTCAATACTGAATAATTCGTGTTCGCCTGTAAAATGCGCTAAACTCATTCTAACGCCATTATAAGCGGCTCTCACACTAAACTCATGTTCTCCTATGCCGCTATTCAGTAAATCAGCCAGAAACGCACGTTCACAACCGTATTTTCCATATTTTTCATATAAGCTGTCTAATGCTTCTTGAAATGTCATTCTCATAAAATCCTCCTGTCTCTAAAGATACCGTTACAGATAAAAATACCGTCTGAGGGATTTAGGCGGCTACATGAACCGCCTGCGCCCTCTCATAGTCCTATGCTGTGACAAATTGCACCTTATCATCTTCCGGTACGAATTTAGCAGGTGTGCGTCCGATATAACCGACTGAATAGCTTGTTACTCGTCCATAATTGCTCTGTGTTTTAAATTGCAGATCAATCCAATCTCCCGGCTCAAAAATATCACTTGTGATTGTTAATTTAGCAGTATTGCCCCACGGCAGAGGGACAGTGACGGTATTTTCCTGCACCCTCAAAATCTTGCAAGCTGTAATGTGATTGCTGTGCCTGTTCAGTTCTGTTGTCTGTCTGTTATCCATATTCTTTAATCTCCTTTCAATTCCTGCTATGTTCTATTTCCCACTGTAAAGCCTTGTGGTATCGCTCTTGCATAATCTGGTAACGGCTCTTTGTAGATTGATTATTTAGTCGCTTACCAGATAAATAAATCCGTCTACCTTTATCATCATAGTGTATGTGCCTGTCCTGCGTATCGCCCATGTGAAGCTCCTTTCTCGGCAGCAGACAGCAGATTATAAATATCCGGGTATCTATCATGAAGTTCTGTCCGCTCTGCCAAATTCATGTGATGAAACTGTTCAAAAGTAATCCGTCCGGCTTTCTCTCTGGTAGACATATCAACTGTTACTCTGTCAAATTTCTGTGATCCTGCGTCTGAAACATATCCTCGTGCTAACATTCTTCATATCCTCCTATTCGTCTGGTAATTCTTCTAGTATTTCCGTTTCCGTTTTATTAAATATGTCTGGTAACTCCGGCCGCTTCAATGGCTCACCAATCGGATGCCTAGCGATAATGTCTTGAATCTCTTCCCGTGACATCATCCCGTCATTTTTACTATTCACATCAACAGCATTCTCAAAAGAAATTGTATCCTTATAATTGAGCCAGTTTTTCATAAGGAATATCCCACTCGGCGGCGATATTTTACCTCTCGTCATACTTTGTTCCAGAAATGCGGCAATGAAACTTTTTGCTCTGCTTATAATCTCTTGTCGCTCTGCATTGCAGTTAATACCGGCATTCCAGTTAAATAGCGTTGTCCGGCCGATATGTAGAGCCAAACAAAGCGACTCAATCCCCGGTCTCGTGCCTGTCCTCTGGCAAAAGCTGAAATAATCATCAATTCGCTGACTAAGTTCCTCATTTGTCTCCGGCTTTCCTAATTCGTTCAGTTCCCGGAGACTCCCGACAACTTCAGAAACAAATTCCGGCTCTAAATCGTCCACTTGCTGTTGTGGAAACTGATGTTTTCCCATAAATTCACGCTCCTTTTTTAATGATGTTCACTATATGAATAGTTTGTGCTTATCCATGCTTTTTAGGCATATCTTTATAAATCCGCTCCAATTCATCAAGAACCGTTAAAATCAACTGTTTAGCAAATTCTCCCTCTGGTACGCTCTCATACCTCTTATGAATTGCGCCTGCCCCGTCAACTACCTGCTGCCAATACGGATCATCTTCTCTGACCTCTGCAAATTTTTTATGAAATGCAAACACATCGCCGTATATCTTCCAGTAGACTGTGTTCTTAAAATCTGTCATGCTGTGCGCCTCCTGTTGTAAAACTTGTGGATCATCCTATGACAGCGTGGACAAAGCGCAACTATTTCTGTAAATACATCCTCATCGCCTAAATGCCGGTATGAAACATGATGAATCTGCAACCCACCCTTGCATTTTGATTCCGGTCTATCGCACATAGCGCACTTGTGACCATCAATTTCTAACCGCTGTTGTCGTTTCTCTTCCCACTCCTTAGAGCGCATATATTTTTTATAAAATTCAGTCTGCAATTTCTCATCTCCAATCTGAAAATCCGTTACAATGAAAAGTCGTTTCTACAAAGACTACAAACTACAACTACATTCCAAAAGACTTTTATATAACTGTATATTCCTCTTTCCTTATTATTTTCTATAACTCTTTTACTTTATTGTAGAGAATGTAGTAATAGTAGAATATATAGGAAAATCAAGGGTTTTCGCCGTCTACAATCATGCTACATTCTCGTCTACAATCTCAGTCAAACGGTAATTCTAAAAGCTCTGATTCCGAAATTTCCATAAAACCATTGCTACAATCTCCCGATTTGCTACTACAATCTTTTTCTGGTAACGTGTTTGTAGTCTTTCTCTGAAAGCCTCTCTGACTACCATACTCACCAAATTTTGCAGGGCTCGGTATACGCTCCCACTCTGGTAGACCCAGAATAATATTACTGATTTCTGACGCTTGCCATTTTGCCGGACGCCCCTGCTCCCCTAATGCTTTTTGCCAAATCTCAATTGCACAAGTCCTATGCTTGTCTGATAGATATTCCTGGATAATGCCAATCTTGCCATCATCACTCATGCTCTCCGCTTGTAATTCCTCGGCCTGTTTTCTGCACGACTCTGGCAGCAGTAGTTTAGGCTTTTCTGTTTTATAAATATGAACCGCCTCAGCCCATGCCGCTTTAATATCGTTCATTGCCTCTGGATCAAATAAATTCTTCTTAGGTTCATGTACTCCTGTTTGAATAATTAAGAACCTGCGGTTTCCGGTTTCGTCTTGCAGAAAGTCGCTTTTATTTGTGGTTCCTGCAAAAACTGATTGCCGAAGAAAAATATCGGCTCTGCGCTCATAAGGAACTCTATATTTGTCCTGCGTTGCTGTCAGAAACCGCTTCACTGAGTCAACCCCTCCGGCTGTCCTTGCAAGTGACTTCAATTCTGCCAGTTCGATGATCCACGATCCCATAAGAGACTGCGCCGCTTTGTCTGAGTCTAAACTATCAAGAGAATCGTTAAACCACCCATCATTCAAAGCCATAAGCTGAAGAAATGTTGATTTTCCCAACCCCTGCCTGCCTTGAAATATAACTGTATAATCGAATTTGCACCCCGGCTGAAAAATCCTTGCTACCGCTCCAAGCATCCACAACCGCCATACTTGATAGGTGTATTCCGTATCCTCTGCACCTAAATAATCTGGTAGAAGTCCCCTTATATGCTCCCGTTCATCCCATTTGAGAGAATTTAATAAATCTCTTACTGGATGAAACCTATTCCGCATGGCTACATTTTTAAGAGCGTCAAAATAATCGTTTCTGCTGTTCAGTCCATAGTCTGATTGCAGGATGGCAAACAAAGCCGAATCATCAAAAGAACTCCACGCCCTATAGTTGTTTCTGGAAGTCTCCCACGGTGTATTCCCCATTAAATAGGTCTGCTGTGAAAATTCATCAAATTTTATCTTGCCTTTAAGTCTGCTGTCATTGTCCAGGGCAATCTCAAAATTCTTTACACTCTGGATCAGCTTTCTACTTTTCTCATTCCCGTCTTTGTCATATTCGACCTTGTACATAAGCATTTGACGAACATCATCTAAATTTAATGGTATGCTTTTAGGTTCAGGACCACCTACGGTTATATCTGTAACGGCTGACTGAATGAGTTTCTCAAATTCCTCTTTGCCATGTCCTGCGGCAAAATAATCTGAAATATCTGCTTTTGGAATATCCGGCACCGGTACTATTATTTTTGCACTCTTAGCAATTCCTTTTAAATCGGATAGAATTGTGTTTGCAACCTTGCGCCCCGGCTCATCATTATCAGCCAGAATGTAGACCTCTGCGCCTTTAAATAATGTTGCAAATTCAGATAGCCAGTCTCCAGAACCGCCATAGGTTAAGGCTGTATAACCTCGTTTTGTGAGCGTATCAGCATCTTTTTCGCCTTCTGGTATAAATACTGGATTGTTCTCTGCAATCGCTTTATTTAAGGCTTTTAGATCGCCATAGACGCTTTTTAAATCTTTTCTGTGTCTGCCGCCCAAACCGTAGGTAAAACGACCATTACATAAAACCCCGTATATCATCCGTTTATCCTGCATACGGATTTTTGTAAAGGTATATTCCCCGTTGACAGAAGAAACATAGTCGTAAACTGCTTCGATCCGCTTATGCTCTCGCCCCTCTACATAGGCTCTCCAACTGCTGCCCGGTGGACGTTCTTCAAAATATAAATCTTGTTTTTTAAGTCCGACCTTTTGTATAATATCCTCAAAGTTACATCCAGCGTGACAATGGAGCAGTGCGCTCCTTCGCCCTTTTGTAATTGTTAGAGAGGCTTGTTTATCATCATGGCATGGACAACGAGCCTGCGCCTTATCTCCGTAGCGTTTCTGTATCTGGAAGTGTGTAAGTACCTCATCAAACTGCATTTTCACACCTCCGCAAACTATCCAGAGTTTCAAGATATGCCTGCGCTACTCCATCCCATTCATGCCATTTTTCACAATCATCTGGTATTGAGTCTCTGAGTTCTCCTGCTAACTTTGCATATTCCTCCAACTCAGTAGCGTCTTTGGCTGTAATGGTTATGTTTCTTTTGAGATACGGGATGTAAACAGAATTTTTAATCAACTGTTTCACCTCCGATCATCACACCGGTTTCTTCAAAGAAACGCTTTGGCGAAATAAGGTAGGAAAATTGGCAGCTCTTAGGTGTCCTCTTGTATGCGCACCCCCACGAAACAACGCCCTGTTGCAGCATTAAGCGGACGGTTTGCTGATCCATATGCAGAGCCTGTGCCACTTCTGAAATTTTTAGGTTCGCTTTGATAAACTTGGGATTCTCAGACTGAACTGTCTGATTATTGGAATTGTTCATGCTCCACCTCCAACTCTTGCGGTTAGCGACTACCTCCCAAACTGGCAGCCGGTTTACTGACTTTAAAATTTGATGTGCTCAATAGCTTCTATGATTTCTTGTTTCTTTTCGTCCGGCAACTCATTTCTTAGCCACCGACTGAATGTAAATTCATTCACACCTAACGCCTCTGCAATCTCATAATGTCTGAGTCGCTTTTTTCTTATCAATTCTCTAATCTCTGTGTTAGCCATAGACATTTCCTCCTTTCTCTTGACAACAAGCTTTGATTTAGCTATACTATACCACACAGAATTGTATCTGTAAACAATCAATTATTAAACATATTTTTCATTTATAGGAGTTTTTGTTTATTATGAAATACGTTTATGATTATTCTAAAATAGGGGAACGCATTAAAGACGAACGCAAAAAGAACGGTCTTACTCAAGACGAACTTATCAATTCGCTTCGAGATAAACAGATAGCAGTTGGGCGCAATACCTTGTCTGCTATGGAAAATGGCATAAAGGAAAAATTTTCTTTTCAAGTTTTATATGGTCTTGCTGAGATTTTTCAGTGTCAAATAGGATATCTATTATGTGAATATGATTGCAAAATACAGTCTAACGCCGCTATTTCTGAAATTACTGGTCTATCCGATAATGCAATCAATACATTAAAAAAAGTAAATGAAAATAAAGACAAATATAGAAAATATGATGTCTTGCACTTAATCGACACATTAAATCTAATTATGGATGAACCTATGTTATTCACATTCTTTCTTGATTACATTGGCGATTATATTGATAACAAGTACACTATTCCTTTGCATTATGATAATAAGGTAAATGATTATACTGAGTCTATTGCAGAACCTCCCAGATTGTCTCTTGTTGATGTTCCCAGAAAAGAGAAGGAAAAGTACATTGTTTTAGGTGCTCCGAACAACAATCCAGACAATCCAGAAAAATATATTCATAGACAAATTCCTGTGGATCTCATAAAGACATACTATATTGATAGAATTAGACAGGTTCTTGATAAATGGGGGAAAAAGTATGAAGATAGAAATAATAATTCAAAGCGTAAGGACGGTGATTAAATGGCACTCATAAAATGCCCCGAATGTGGATGGGATAAAGTATCTGCTTTAGCGGATAAATGTCCTCAGTGCGGCTATCCCTTACAAAATACCGTTACCACATCAAAGCCCCGTTCTAAACGACACAAACGCCCGTCCAGAGCCGCCAACGGTGCAGGAAGTATCTACAATACCGGCAGACCACACAAGCCATTCCGGGCAGTTGCAACACTCGGTTTTGAACTTGATCCCGTCACACACAAATCAAAGCAGATCAGAAAAACTGTAGGATATTATGAGACTCGTGAAGCGGCTGTTGTGGCTCTCGCTCGATTTAAGGTAAATCCTCTTGCGCTCCCAGAGACAACTACAGTCAGAGAAGTTTATGAGCGTTGGTCTGCAAAGCATTTTGAAGGCAAAAAGGACGGCACAATCAAGAAATACAAAGCCGCCTTTAATCTTCTTGTTCCGATATGGGAAAAGCCTTTTGCTAATGTCTATCTGGATGAATGGCAAGCTATCGCAGACAATTCAGAGAAGAACGCTCCCACCCTCAAAGATTACAAAATCCTTGTCGGGCAACTTTACAAGTTCGCTATCATGCACGATATTGTAAAGCCGGAGCAGGATAAATCAAAATATATTGATCTGTCAAACTTCGGCAATCCAAACGCCAGAAAACGGAAACGCTTTACTTCTGAAGAAATAGAGACTCTGTGGACGCTCAAAGACTCAGATATTTATTATACGGTTATTCTCATGCTGATTTATACGGGTGTCCGCATATCTGAGTTTCTTGAACTAAAGAAAGAGAATGTAAATCTCTCAGAACGGTGGTTTGATGTAACGGCTTCTAAAACCTCTGCCGGAGTCCGTAAAGTTCCGATTGCAGACAAGGTATATCCGTTCTTTGAATATTGGTATCATCTGAATGACTGTGAATATCTGTTATCTACACCAGACGGAGCAGGCTTTAAATACAGAAACTATTATGATGGTTACTGGACTCCTTTAATAAATGCCGCACAAATGGATCACACGCCGCATGATACCCGTCACACCTGCATTTCATTGTTGACAGAGGCAGCAGTTGATGAACGTCTCATTCAGCAGATTGTAGGGCATAAAGGCGCAAACGTCACACGGTCTGTCTACACTCATGTAGATATAGCCAACCTGTTAGAAGCAATCAATAAGATATGACCGTTACAGAGAAAAAGAGTCGGTTTGTTCCGGCTCTTTCATCGTTTATGGGACTTCACTATAATTCTTCTAAGTTCTGCTGTCTTATCGCACTGGATCAGCCTGCTGCCCGTCACATCATTTATGTATCCCTTTTTCAGTTCTATTGTGTAATGCTTATTCATTCCGTTTATGGTATCCACGTGCATTCTCTGGATCATTTCCCGGTATTTTTGTGCCACTTGCCATTTATCAAGTAATGCCTGCTGTTCCTCTGTAAATTCCGGGTTTAGTTTCTCTCCCAGTCTGCTTTTACCGGACACCAGATCATCACACACAAGAGCATACAAATATTCATTAACTGACATTTTCAATTCACTGGCCGCCTGTTTTATTCTGTCCTTCTCGCCTTTTGGTATAGCAAAGTTAATTCGATCATAATTTTCTTTGATATGCTGATTTTTGTATTCTGTGCGGTTCATACAATCACTTCCTTATCGCTATAATACCATATCTAAAAGTCTTGCGCAAGACAGTTATTTTCATGATTTTATTTTTGGGTGCTATTGAGTGCTATAGACCGCTTTTCTGCACAATTTTCAGCCATTTAAGAACATTTTAGATATAAAGAAAACCCTTGAAAATGCTGGGCTTTCAAGGGTTTTACTGATTTCTTTAATTGTCGATAAATTATCGCTTGCAGAACTTATAACAGCGTATTTAAGCCATTTTCAGAGGTTTTGAGTGCTATAGCTGTGTTACGCATTTCAATTTATAACCATTTTCAGACATTCATAACACTTTTATATACCTCTTCCAACTCTGCACGGCGCAAGGCGATATGCTCAACAATCGAATCTCCATGTTCCTTAAACCCGTTAAATCCAGACCGATAGACGGACGCTTCTATGATTTCACATTTCTCTCTGATCTCCCGTAGTGATTTACTCATTCTGAGCCGTCTAAGTCCTGCTGCCCGGTACTGCCTTACTCTCTCTAAACTAATACCGGACTCTCTGGCAATCTGAGATAATGTCTTTCCTTCTCGATAATATTCTTTAATAACTCGTTCCTGCTGATTGTCTGTATAACGCTCCACAATGCCCCATAATTCGCTCTGCTGATATTCATTGAATATTTTATCAACTGTATCATCTTCAAGGCTGAAATCGTCCGCTACAGTGTCAGCAAGCGACAGTTCCTCATCTGCCTTTATTGGAGCGTCCAGACTGACGATCTCCTGCATATATGTTTTTATCTTCTGTATTTCAGATAGTGGCAGCAGGCTATAATCTGCTATTTCTTCATCTGTTGGCGTATGTCCGTATGTCTGCTCAAACTCCTGTACGGTTTTCTTGTAACGTGCTATTTTCTGCCTGTATGCGCTCGATATTCGCAGTATAGAACCGCTGTTCTCCATGTACCGCTGAATACTCTGTTTAATCCAATACCGGGCATAAGTCATAAATAAAACATTCTCAGAGGACTCGTAATGTCGGACTGCCTCCCACAATCCAAAATATGCCTCCTGCAATAAATCTTCCTCCGACTCATAATATGTGTATGGCTTTATGAATTTCTTAATTAAAGGCAGATTGTTCTCATAAAGCACCTGCATATTTTCCGTTACATGATAACCGTTTCTGATCCGCTCAACAAGTTCCTCGTTACTCATTGCATTTACATCCACCTTTCCATATAATATAGGTAGATGTATCATTGTGGGAAGTCTTAGCAGATGGCAGCAGGACTTCCCTTTTCTCAATTATATCAGAAAAAGCGGCGCAATGGCCGCTCATTCTTTAAATCTCTGTAATTGTCTCTATAGGTTCATCATAATTCATTCTGTACTGGCTTATATCCACCAGATACGCCACAAATATGACAAATCGGTATGTACTCAACATCTGTGCCAGTATCTCCCGGCTGACTAATGCTTTGCGCTTCTCTGTAAAATTGTCTCCCGGTTCCTCATAGTAGAGGAATGATGTTTTCTCTTTATACTCAATCAGATAACCTGTCATTATGCACCGCCTCAATCTTCCCCTTTGTCATGCTTGCTGTTCCTTTCTCTTATGACTATATCAGAAATGCAAGATTGAATTTTACTTACATAATCATAGGCGATTCCACAGAGAGAGTCTATCCGATCCATTTTATCAAGCATATCACAAGCATCCTTCTCCGTTTCTATCGGCTTTTTACTAATTGTCTCCAATATTTCAGTAAGCACAAACAATGCATGTTCACAATCAATATCTAAGCTATCAATTTCATAAACGACATTGATTAACCTTTCCTGCATATCATTTATAATTTCCGTTGCTAAAGTTTTCTGCTCCATTTTTTATCAAAATCCTTTCTTGATTTACGACCGGACTGCCTATATAATTAAGACAATCCGGCTTTTATGAGTGTTGTCGGGTTACTTAGCCTTTGTTGAAGTGGCCGCTTCTTCAAGGGCTTTCTTTAGTTTCTCAAGTTCCTGTATTGCCTTGTCGTATGACTCAATCATTTTGTAATACCGCCATTCTGGTATCATAATCATCTTTTGCACCGTGATTTACCTCCCTTCTATAGCTAATTTTACTCTTACTTACAGTTAAATACCACGACACAAAACCGCCATAAATCCGCCACAAAACCGCCATTTAAAGCGCCTGCACCTGTGACTGGCCAAAGAACCGGGCTTTATAAATTGCACCGTCTCCACGGCTCCCCCATATCAGATCAGCTCCAAATAAAGCCTTGCTTCCGTGTGCTACTTTGTAGCCTTTTTTCTTCCACTCGCTCCATGTGTTCGTTTCTTCCTCAACGCCTGCTGCCGCTTTTGCGTCCTCTATGCGCTTCTGGTTGATTGTAACGGCTTTAGCTGAAAGCCATGCCCTATGAAGTGCTTCAGCAAATGTGACTTTGCCTTTTCTGAAAAGTTCCCATGCTTTTTTCATTATCTGGCTTAAATTGTACTTCATCTTGTGACCTCCTTATCTGGAACAGCCCCGGCAGGTCTTAAAGCTATCTAAGGTTTCTTGACCGTCTCATTATCCCCTTACCCTTACCCGGTGTTATGTTGGTGTCTCCGGTACGTTTTCGCCACTTCGTTTTCACCCTTCGCTGCTCCATTTCCTTTATCTTATGGTCTTATTATACTGTATATGGTCGTATCTATCAATAGGCATACTTCACGAATATACGACTATATATTTGTTTATTTTGTATATGGTCGTACATCTTATAATATGGTATATTCTAAATAAGAATTTTTATGAAAGAAGGTGTAGATATTGGCAGATAATAAGAAAAGTACATACAGAGGCTTTACTCCTGCTCAGGCAGAAGCGCACAAACGATATATGAAAGATTTTGTAGAGATTAAAGTCCGCATGACCGCTGATAAAAGAAGTCTGGTTCAGAGCCATGCCGCTAAAATGGGCGAGAGTGCAACGGGCTTTATAAACAGGGCGATTGATGAGACTATGGCTAGAGATGAGTTGCAGTTTCTTCCAGAACTATCCGATAAAGATGAAGAAGCAAGAAAAGTAGCCGGAACATCCGCAGAAAGCATGAAATTGACAAAATTAATCTTAGAACACGGCACGCCGGAACAAATCGAGCGTGCTGAGAAAGATTCATTATCAGTTAAAGATATAGCTATAGAAATTCTCTCAAATATGACCGTTACGGAATAACCGTATCTGTCGGATTTTGTGTTGTTACGGCTCTTGAAACCTGTTGCCGGATATGATATATTATAAATGAAAAAAGGAGCAACCGCCCACAAGGGGTTGACCTATAGAGAGAACATAGAAATGCCACCCTAAACCAGCCAAAGTTCCGGGGTGGTTTTTCTATGCTTTAAAACATTATCGACAGAACGTAAATACGAATGTCAGCAATGCTAAAATGAACATTCCAAAAGCTATCAAATCTTTGAAGTCAAACGGTTTCTTGTCCATCAGCACCACCCCCATTCTATGTAAG
>ERZ1643251.4368-NODE-4368-length-12361-cov-5.625223_pt1 | contig 12361 bp, 12 predicted proteins | sample MGYA00579261_ERZ1643251 | MGnify/ENA primary metagenome ERZ1643251 (study PRJEB29033, sample SAMEA4952267) | chicken gut metagenome | biome: Broiler Chicken; feature: Gastrointestinal Tract; material: Caecum | place: Ireland | collected 2018 | study: Broiler... | reverse complement strand
GAAAAAATTATATTTTTAGCACTTGAATTAGCGTTGAAGTTATAGTTTATTTGAAGGGAGAAAGTATATGAAAGAACTCATTTATAATCAAGATCATTTAAAAGAAGAAGATATCACAGAAACAGTAGTACGTACAAAAGCTTTAATTGTTAACGGACAAGATATTCTTCTTGGAAACGAGAATCAAATTTATCAATTTCCTGGTGGACATTTAGAACAAGGAGAAACGTTTGAAGATTGTTTAAAAAGAGAAGTTTTGGAAGAAACAGGAATAGAACTTGATCATCATGAAATAAAACATCCTTTTTTGAAAATCGAATATATGAATAAAGATTGGCCAGAACAAGGAAAAAATAGAAAAGCAGAAATTTATTATTATTTGATTGAAACAAATAAAGATCCAGATTTATCAAAAGTACATTATACTGAACATGAAAAGCAGGGTAATTTTAAATTAGAAAAGATTCCATTAAATTCTGCTATCGAGATATTGGAAAAGAATATTCCGAATAATGATATGAATCAAGTGATTGCTCCTGATATGATTACAGCGATTAGAACTTATTTAGATAAGTGATGATAATTAATAAATTTAAATGATGTGAAACAATAAAAACAGATTCTAATAAATCAGAGTCTGTTTTTCTTTCACACCAAAAAATTCCCTGCATATACTATAGAATGTTGTTTCAAAAACGAAAGTATAGTAAAATGAAATTGTGAGGAAGTGAATTATGAGAATAGATATTCAAAGTGATTCTAGAAAAGTATTACCTGGAGATACTTTTATTGCAATCAAAGGAATTGATCGTGATGGACACGATTATATAGAAAAAGCCATTGAGAATGGAGCTACTAAGATTATTGCTGAACATGGAAATTATTCTGTAGAAACAGTGATTGTAGAAGATACAGAAAAATATTTAATTCAGTATTTACATGAACATTATGATCCATATATTCGTAAATTAAAATTAATTGGAATTACTGGTACCAATGGGAAAACGACGAGTGCTTTTTTACTTCATACTGCGCTCAATCAATTAGGAAAAAAGACAGGATATATTGGTACGGTTGGATTCTATGTCAAAGATAAGATTCGTAGTTTAGCGAATACGACTCCTAATTTATATACTTTGTATTCTATTTTCTTAGAATGTTTAGAAATGGGCGTAGAACAAGTTGTATTAGAAGTGAGTAGTCAAGCAATCTGTGGACATCGTGTCGAAGGATTGTTGTTTGATTATGCCGTATTTACCAATTTAACAGAAGATCATTTAGATTTTCATAAAACAATGGAAAATTATGCATTGGCTAAACAACAGTTATTCCGTCAGTTAAAACCAGGTGGAAAAGCAATCATAAATGTCGATGATGATTATAAAGATTATTTCTTATTAGAAGGTAATTATAATATTACATTTGGTAAAAAAGAAAGTGATTATCAAATTGGTGATATTAAGATGAATACGATGGGAAGTGTCTTTACATTCACACATCAAGATGAAACAACATTGTTAAAAACTCCACTGATTGGAGAATATAATATTTATAACTTAATGATTACAGTGATTGTATTATCTGATATGGGAATTTCAATGGATACGATTAAAAATCTCTGTGTTCATTTAAATGCACCTGTTGGAAGAATGGAAACAATAAATTATTTAGATAATCGTATTATTGTTGATTATGCTCATACACCAGATGCGATGGAAAAGTTAATTCATACAGTGAAATCTGTATGTGATGGAAATATCTATGCCGTATTTGGATGTACAGGAAGTAGAGAACGAGAGAAAAGACCAGTGATGATGAAACTTGCTACTACACTTTGTAAATATGTCATTGTAACAATTGATGATTTACATGAAGAAGAAGCACAAGATATTGTTGCTGATATGTTAAAAGATAATCACAATGAAAATTATGAAGTAGAATTAGATCGTAGAAAAGCAATTGCAAAAGGAATTCAAAAATTAAATCATCACGATATTTTATTAATTATGGGAAAAGGTCATGAGGATGTGATTATTGTAAAAGACAAAAAAATTCCTTTCAATGATGTAGAAGTTGTAAAAGAGATATTAGAAGAGAAAAAGGCTCTATCTTAAGTCTTTTTTTCTTGAAGATTAGGTGAGACTATGAGTATAGAAAAAGAAGAATTTCAAGAGAAGTTATTATTGTGGTACAAGTCTGGTCATCGTATTTTACCATGGCGTGATAATCCTACTGCTTATCATGTATGGATTAGTGAAATCATGTTACAACAAACAAGAGTAGAAGCTGTAAAGCCATATTATAAAAGATTTATGGATGCTTTACCGACTGTTTATGATTTAAAGGAAATTCCCGATGAAAAATTATTAAAATTATGGGAAGGGTTAGGATATTATTCTAGAGCACGTAATTTAAAAAAAGCAGCTTGTAAGATTGTCGAAGAGTATGATGGTAAAATACCAGATACTTATGAAGAATTAGTTTCTTTACCAGGAATTGGTGATTATACAGCGGGAGCGATTTTATCCATTGCTTATCAAAAACCATATCCGGCTTTAGATGGCAATGTATTTCGTGTTCTAACAAGAGTATTTGCAAATCCTGTTGATATTTTAAGTACCCAAGGAAAAAAAGAAATTCGTGATTTACTATTATCTATTTTACCAACGAGTGATAATTCTTCTTTTACACAAGCATTGATGGAATTAGGGGCAGTTGTGTGTATTCCAAGTGGCGAACCTCACTGTTACGAATGTCCTTTAAAGCACATGTGTATTGCTCATCAAAATCATCAAGAATTACTATATCCAGTAAAAAGTGCAAAGAAGAAAAGAAAGATAGAAACACGTTATGTTTTTTTAATTACTTGCAATCATAAAGTGCTTTTGAGAAAAAGACCAGAAACGGGCTTACTTGCTAATTTTTATGAATTCCCAAATGAACTGGTAGAAGAAACTACAGATGTAATGGATGAAATTTTAAAACCATTTTCGATTCATCCAAAAAAGATAGAAGAACTTAGATCCTGTAAGCATATTTTTACACATATTGAATGGCATATGATTGGATATCATATTGAGGTTGAAAAAGAAACAGATGGGATTTGGGCAACCTTGGAAGAATTAGAACACATTTATCCACTTCCCAATGCTTTTATCAAGTATAAACAAGTGTTAGAAAATATACTGGGGAAAAGCACCAAATAAACAGGAATACATAAAATACACCGGGGGTGTATTTTTTGTGAATATAAAAAGCGATTCTAGAAAGATTGAACCTGGAGATACTTTTATTGCTTTAGATGGAGTAAAACATAATGGCAGTGAATATATTATGGATGCGATACAAAGAGGTGCATCTAGAGTAATTTGCAAAGAAGGGGACTATGATGTTGAAACAGTCCTTGTTCCCGATACCCATGAATATTTAATTGATTATTTAGATGCAACTTATCACGATACTTTAAAAGATATGACATTGATTGGAATGACAGGAACAAATGGCAAAACAACAACTTGTTTTTTAATCTATCAAGCACTTAACTTATTGAGAGTTCCTTGTGCTTATATTGGAACGATTGGTTTTTATGTCAACGGAAAAGTAAAAGAGCTTTCCAATACAACACCAGATGTATTAGATTTATATGAAATGATACTAGAAGCCAAAAAAGAAGGATGTACTCATGTGGTGATGGAAGTAAGTAGTCATGCTTTAAGTTACAAAAGAGTAGGTAGATTAAAATTTCAATATGCATTATTTAGTAACTTAACAGAAGATCATTTAGATTATCATAAAACAATGGAAAATTATGCAAAAGAAAAACAAAAATTATTTACTAAAGTAACGGAAAAACATACTTGTGTAATTAATGCCGATGATACTTATTGTTCTTATTTTTTATTACCAGACCATCACAATGTAACTTATGGAACGAAAAAGAGTGATTATCAAATTACAGATATTGAATTATTTCCATCTCATACAGTATTTTTCGTAAATCAGGTAAAATATGATATGAAATTATTAGGAAAGCACAATATTTATAATATGACATGTGTTATTGCAACGTTAACAGAAATGGGATTTTCAGAAGAAAACATTGTTTCTGTCATTGCACAATTAAATCCACCAAAAGGAAGAATGGAAGTGATTCCTTGGAAGTGTGGGAAGGTAATTATCGATTATGCACATACGCCAGATGCTGTAGAGAAAGTAATTTTAGCAGCGAAAGAAATACCTCATCAAAAAGTATATACAATTGTTGGCTGTGGTGGAGATCGTGATCCGATCAAAAGACCAATTATGGGACGTATTGCGACTGAGTTATCAGATGAAGTAATTTTTACGAGTGACAATCCTAGAACAGAAGACCCTTATCGTATTTTAGATGATATTACAAAAAATTTACAAAAAAACAATTTTGAAGTGATAGAAAATCGTAAAGATGCGATTGATAAGGGTATACAAAAGATGAAAAAAGATGATATACTATTAGTGCTCGGAAAGGGACATGAAAATTATCAAATGATTGGTAACACAAAATACGATTTTGATGATAAAATAATAGCAGAAACAATTATAAAAGAAATGTACAAGGAGTGAGACTATGTTAATATTAACCAAATCCATATTATCGATGATGATTGGTTTTATCTTATCAGCAATTACTGGTTTGATATTAATTCCATTATTAAAAAAATTAAAAGTCAGACAAAATGTGAGTGTCTTCTTAAAAAAGAAACATCAGGAAAAAGAAGGAACACCAACTATGGGAGGGTTAATCTTTATTATTCCAACGATATTAACGATGTTGTTTTTACTTTTTACTGGGAAGGTAGAATTTAGTGAAAATTTGTTTATTGTCATGTTTGTCTTTGTTGCTTATGCTTTATTAGGTTTTGTAGATGATTACTTGAGTATTAAACGAGGACATAATGAAGGATTAACAGAGTTACAAAAGCTGTGTGGACAGTTATTTATCGCATTAATCTTTTTCTATATTTATATGAAGAGTGGTTCTCATCCAGTATTAGATATTCATACATTAGGCATTCGTATTGATATGGGCTGGTTCTATGGTATTTTCTTACTGTTTGTATTAGTTGCAAGTAGTAATGCAGTGAATTTAACAGATGGTTTAGATGGTCTAGCAGGAGGATTATCTTTGATGGCCTTTCTGGCCTTTGCTCTGATATCATGGAATTCAAAATGGGCAGTAGGAAGTAGTGATATTGCAGTATTTTGCTTTGTATTAGTTGGAGCACTATTTGGATTTCTTCTATATAATACGCATCCTGCTAAAGTATTTATGGGAGATACTGGATCTTTGGCCCTTGGTGGAACACTTGCTAGTATTGCCATTGTTACAGACCATGAATTAACATTAGTGATTGTTGCTGGTGTATTTGTGATTGAAACATTAGCTTGTATTATTCAAATGGTTTCTATTGCTTTATTCCATAAGAAAGTATTTTTAATGGCACCACTTCATCATCATTTTGAAAAATTAGGTTGGGATGAAAGAGATGTTGTAAAACTGTTCTGGACCATTGGTTTAATTCTTTCTATGGCAGCCATTGGATTTGGTGTTTGGTTATAAGATAACTTCGGTTATCTTTTTCTTATGCTTAAAATAGTGTATAATAAAATTGGTGATGATATGTGTAGTAAGTTGTTAAAAGAATGTGAAGGAAAATTGATTTTTCTATATGGAGGACCTACTAAAACGACAGAAGAAACACTAGAAACCTTATTTCAAAGTTCTACAGATAACTGGAGCAAAGATTATGTGAAATTGATACAATCATTAAAGCAACAAAGACTTTGGTACCATAGAATGGAAAAATTAAGTTTTTTAACATTATCTATGTTTTTAAAATTCTATCAATTGTTTCAAAAAGAATTATATGAGAAAGAGAGTAGCAGTGTACTAGAACAATTAAAATTAGATTCCAATAAAAAGTTAAAAAACTTTACAGATGCTGAAAAAGAACGTATTTATTTCTTTTTACTATATCAATTACAATTAAATATTTATGTATTTGAAGAACCTTTTTTACATCAAAATGATCATGAAGTACATGCGATGTTAAAGTTAATTTGCGAAAAAATAAAAAATCATCAAATTGTCTTTCTTACTTCTAATTATCAAATAGGTCGTATGGAACAAATGGTAACGGATGTATTAATAGTAACTGATAAGAAGATAAAATTAGATACGGTTTCGAAAATATGTCATTATAATTATTCTTTTGTACATATTAAAGGAAAAAATTATAAAAAGTTAAAATTAAGTATTAAAAATATTATTTTAACAGATCAGACAGAAGATGAAATTATCTTTTTATACTGTGGAAAATTTCAAGAGTTATTTCAAGTATTACAAACAGAAGAATTAGAAGATGTATCGATTCGTAAGCAGACATTAGAAGAAGTGTTAAGCGCGATGAGTACGAAATAAAAAATGACAAACGATTGTAAGAAAGTAGAAAAAAGTACACATATTTGTGTATTTTTCTTTTCTTTTCTGGAAAAGTTTGATATACTTATGTTAAATATAAGAGAATAGTGAGGGATTTCTTATGAACAATGAAGATGTAAATAATAATATAACAAATGGAAATGTAGCTTCGAATCCTGCATTTGATGATATTGAAATATTAGATATGGATGATATAACACCAACAGTAACACCATCCACTCCTATAGAAAATAAAGAAGTAGAAAATGTAAAACCGATGACTTCTATTCCACCAATTGAAGAGGTATTGGGAGAAAATATAGTTGTTCCACAACCAAAAGTAGAAACAACGACGTCAGGTACTGGAAATCCATTACCAGCGATTGAAGATGTGTTAGGTACAAGTGAACAAACGAAAGTAGAACCAGCTGTTGTAGAACCAAAGGTAGAGGAGAATAAACTTCCATCTTTAGATGAAATGTTTGGACCAGATGTTACAGCTCCAACACCAGAACCTGTGGTAAACAAACCAGTAGTAGAACCAGCTCCTGCGGCTCCTTCAGTAGAAGAACCGACTAAGAGTATTCCATCTGTATCAGATGTATTTGGTGTATCAACACCAAAAGTAGAGACAACTGCAACACCGGTAACAGAACCAACTACTCCTGTTGTAGAGCCAACAGTTCCAGTTACAGAACCTACTGCAATGAATGCGAAAGAAGAGGAAGTTGTATCAAAATTAGAAAATACAGATATGACTCCAACAAAAGAAGAAAAGAAAGAAGAATTAGAAAATACCATTCTTTTAAATAAACAATTAAATGATGCGAAAATGGCAATTAAAGCAGAGGAAGCAAAGAAAGATCCAGAACAAAAAAATAAAAATGGATTAATGCTTGTCATTGCACTATTTACGGTATTAATTGTTGCAGTTATTGTAATTCCATTTATTTTTAATTATTTAAATAGTTAAAAAAAACGAGTGAAAACTCGTCTTTTTTATTCTGGATGTGTCGATAATTCAATCATCAAATCCATATTATCATCTTTAGCCATAATATTTTTATGATATGCACCACATTTCTCACATCGATAAATAATTTTATAAGTATCTTTAAATTTTTCTATAGAAACTGGTTTCAGTAATCCTTGACATGTATTTTCACGATCTCCAGGTAAAATATCGACATGTTTGGAATAAAGACAAAAAGGACAGTGATCTCGGGCAGTATAATTTAATTTGCTTACTTCTTTATGACAATGTTCACAAATAAATGATTCATCTTTCATCGTAAATTTTTTCATACTATCACCAAAAACATTATAACATATATTATTAAAAAATTATGAAATGTCCCTTTTTAAAAAATAAATAAAAATGTATAAACTTCTTCTATTTTTCTTTCTTATATGATAAGATGTTGATATCTTGGAGGTAGTTATGGAGTTAAAAGTTGAACATTTAAGTAAAAGTTTTGAAACAAAGGAAGTATTAAAAGATATTAATTTTACATTTCAAGAGGGAAAAATATATGGATTATTAGGAAGAAACGGAAGTGGTAAAACAACTTTCTTTAACTGTTTAAATCGTGATATTCCATTTGAAGAGGGGACCTTTACTCTGATAGATAAAGAACAAAGTCGTCCTTTAGAATTAGAGGACATTGGATATGTATTATCAACACCAAATGTTCCAGAATTTTTAACAGGAAGAGAGTTTTTAAAATTCTTTTTAGATATTCATCAAGATAAGCTAGAAGAAAAAAAGACGATCGATGAATACTTTGAATTTATGCATATTGAAAAAGAAGATCGTGACAAATTACTAAAAGATTATTCTTATGGAATGAAAAATAAAATGCAGATGTTAGTAAATATGATTGCCGATCCGAATGTATTATTACTAGATGAGCCACTGACTTCTTTAGATGTTGTTGTTGCAGAAGAAATGAAACAAGTATTAAAATCGATGAAGAAAAATCATATTTTGATTTTTTCAACACATATTATGGAACTTGCACTTAGTTTGTGTGATGAAATTGTATTACTCAATCATGGAACATTACAAGAAATTGATCGTAGTCATTTAACAGATCAGGAATTAAAAGATAAAATTCTTGCTGCACTCACGGAGGAATCATCATGTTAGAGACATTTATACAATCGTTTCAAGTAAAAAACACCTATCGCGTTAATACCTTTATTTATTCTTTAAAACAAATTCCGATTTTGGGAAAAGTATTTAAAGATGCTTTATATAGTAATTATGCATTAAAATTACTAGGAACACTCGTCAGTATCATGACCGAAATTTTATCTATTTTTTTAGGAAAGTTCTTATATATAACCATTATGGTTTTTGCGGTTATTACGTTATATCCTGGTACTTCAACAGTTAATTTTGTACATGTTTTATTCTTCTTAACTCTAATTGGAGCTCTTATGAATACTTACATGTTTAATCCAACTAAAGATAAATATTATGCGATGTTTATATTAAAAATGGATTCCAAAGAATATACACTTTCAAATTATTATTATACAATGTTAAAAGTGATTGTTGGTTTCTTACCATTTACTTGTCTTTTTGGGATACTTAGTAAAGTACCGCTTTGGATCTGTATTTTGTTTCCTTTTTTCATCGCAGGTTGTAAAATTCTTGCCAATGTATATTTTTTAAATAAATATAAAAGAACAGGAATAATTACAGATGAAAATCATCCCGTAAAATGGGTATGGGCTTGGACAGCAATTTTTCTGATTCTTGCTTATGCACTGCCATATTTTGGAATTGTGTTACCATTACCTGTTGCTTGTATTTTTATGGTTCTTATTACAATTGGAGGTATTTTTGGTGTTTTCTACCTACAGAAATTTACATTATATCGTGAGATTTATAAAATTATTTTAACGAATGATAATATGAATTTAGCAAGCTATAAAACGACAGAAATATCAAAACAAACAGTATTGAATCGTATCGATGTTGATACAAATATTACAAGTCATAAACATGGATATGCATATTTTAATGACCTATTTGTAAAAAGACACAGTAATTTATTATTGAAATCAGCAAAGAAAATATCTTTAACAATATTTGCTATGATCGTTGCGATGACTGGTATCTTTTTTGTAGTACCGGCATTTGCAGAGAAAACCAATCAAATATTACTTGTTATGTTACCATATTTTGTCTTTATCATGTATTGTATCAATCGTGGTCAAGAAGTGGCAAAGGCTATGTTTATGAATTGTGACCATAGTATGCTTACTTATGGATTTTATCGTAAACCAAAAGTCATTTTAAACTTATTTAAAGAGCGCTTAAAAAGTGTCATCATCATTAATTTACTGCCAGCATTTGTACTTGCTTTAGGACTTGTATTTTTACTGGCGATTACAGGAGGAACGATACAATTTATCGATTATCCAATTTTATTCTTTTCTATTTTGGCGATGAGTGTTTTCTTCTCTGTGCATCATTTAGTCTTATATTATTTATTACAACCATATAATGCGGAAAGTGAAACGAAGAGTGCAACATATGGGATTGCTAATGGACTTACTTATTTATTTTGTTATTATATGTTAAAAATTCAAATTCCAATTTTTACGTTTGGATGTTTAACAATTGTATTTAGTATTTTATACTGTTTTGTCTCACTATTTTTAGTTTATCGATACGCACCAAAAACTTTTCATTTGAAAAATTAGATACAACTGTATCTTTTTTCTTTGGGAGAAGTTATGTTATAATATAAAATAGGAGTGGTAAGGATGGATTATACAGTTACAATTGATCAATTTGAAGGACCATTAGATTTATTATTGCATCTGATTAAACAAAGTGATATTGAAATTGAAGAAATTGAAGTCTCTCAAATTACGGAACAATATTTAAATTATATTCAAAAGCAAGAAGAAATGAATTTAGATGTGGCAAGTGAGTATCTAAATATGGCTGCAGAATTAATTGAGATAAAATCAAGTCATTTATTACCACGAAAATCAAAGGAGACTACAGATGAATTTGAAGAGGATCCAAAAGAACGTCTCATTCGTCGTTTAAAAGAATATGAACAATATAAAAATGTAGTATCACGTTTGCGTGAATTAGAAGAAGATAGAAATCTAATATATACGAAAGAGCCATCTAATTTAGCAATGTATAAAATAGAAGATACAACGTTATCTGATGAGATTACTTTAGATAAATTATTAGAAGCTTTCCGCGAACTTCTAAAGAGAAAAGAATTAGAAAAGCCATTGCATACAACAGTAACAAAAAAAGAATACTCTGTATCAAAGAGAAGTTTTGAAATTAGAGAAATGATCAGACATAAAAAAAAGCTTTCTTTTCAAGAATTATTTCACGAATGGTCTCGTGATTATGTTGTTGTTACTTTTCTATCTATTTTAGATTTAGCAAAAAAACAAGTTTTAAAAATCGAACAAAGTCATAATTTTGATCAGATTATACTATCAGCTAAGGAGGAGAATTCTCATGAATCTTAAAGCCGTAACAGAAGGTTTATTATTTGTTTCTGGAAGTGAAGGTATCACGTTAGATGAACTTTCTAAAATTTTAGAAATTGATTTAGAACAAGTTCAAACGTATTTAAAAGAATTAAAACAATCATATCAACAAGAAGATAGAGGAATTACTTTAGAAAAATACGGAGATGTTTTTAAGTTAACTACAAAAAAAGAACATAAACCATATTATGAGAAGTTAGTTACTGTACAAGATAGTCCTAACTTAAGTCAAGCAGCTTTAGAAACACTTGCTATTATCGCATACAATGAACCAATTACAAGAGTGGAAGTAGATGAGATTAGAGGTGTAGGAAGTGCTCATTTAGTGAGAAAACTATTACTGAAAAATTTAATTGAAGAAAGAGGAAAGTCTGATTTACCAGGACGTCCTATGTTATATGGAACAACGAAAGAGTTTTTAGATTTCTTCGGTTTAAAAGATAAATCATCGTTACCAATTATCGATACGGATGAAATTGAAACAATTGAAGTAGAAACTGATCTATTTGATTCTAAATATCATGAAAAGAATGATGAATGATGACAGAAACAATTTGTTTCTGTTTTTTTCATGAATAAAATTAGATATTTGTACTAATTCTTTCTGCTTTTTTTCATATATTATAATGAAAGGAGTGTGAATATGGATATATACGAAAGTGCTATGCAAAAAATAGAGTGTGATAAGCAAAACTGTAGACCAGGTACTATCTTTGTTGGACCAACTGGACCAACGGGACCAACAGGTCCATCAGGCGGACCAACGGGATCAACTGGGCCAACGGGACCAACCGGACCAACAGGTCCAACAGGACCAACGGGACCAACAGGCCCAACCGGACCTGCTGGACAAGGAATTGCAGCACAAGGATTTTATAATACATTACCTGAACTTTTAGCAGCCCATCCAACAGGAGTTCCAGGGCAAGCATATATTGTTGGAAACCAGTTATATGTATGGAGTGCTGATACGAATACATGGGAAGGAACTGGTGTTGTTGCAGGGCCAACGGGACCAACTGGAGCCACTGGAGCAACCGGGCCAACGGGACCAACCGGACCAACCGGAGCTACTGGAGGAATTGCAACACTGACAATTGGAACAGTTACAACAGGAGCACCAGGTGGTACTGCATCTGCAAGTATTACTGGCGTTGCCCCTAATTATGTATTAAATTTAACAATACCACAAGGCCCAACCGGAGCCACTGGTGTAAGTGGTGCGACTGGAGTTACCGGACCAACGGGTCCAACAGGTCCAACTGGAGTATCAGGCCCAACCGGAGCTACTGGAGTTACTGGACCGACAGGCCCAGCAGGAGCAACTGGACCAACTGGAGCGACTGGAGTATCAGGCCCAAC
>ERZ1643251.4367-NODE-4367-length-12366-cov-6.412720_pt1 | contig 12366 bp, 15 predicted proteins | sample MGYA00579261_ERZ1643251 | MGnify/ENA primary metagenome ERZ1643251 (study PRJEB29033, sample SAMEA4952267) | chicken gut metagenome | biome: Broiler Chicken; feature: Gastrointestinal Tract; material: Caecum | place: Ireland | collected 2018 | study: Broiler... | reverse complement strand
CCATAAAAAAACGTCGCTTTTCACAAAGAAATAGCGACGTTTTAGTGTAGGTTGGCTCGGTTTTGTTGTGTTTTATGATTATGCCCTTGTATAAAAACCTAAGGGCTTCTTTAGACCAAATTTCTAGTTATTATATGTAAAGAATCTACTATCATTTCTACACCTCTTGACTTCCTTTTGCGACAATACCGTCAACCTTACCCAATAGCTAGGTGAAAGATCCTTCTCTGTTTAAACCCTTCGGTTGGGCGCATCTGGATAGTTCCTGATGACCCTACCCTCTTTTCAGCATACAGGCGCAGTCTCTCCTTGGCAGAGACTGCGCCTGATTTGCGTCTTCTCGTTTCGCTTTCCTATTTCACCGTAAACAAATTGGAGGTCAGGCTGCCATTTGGCCTGTGACGGTTCTGCTTCTCCAGGAACCCCGCCCGGTACAGGTCATTCAGAGCGCGCTGCACGGTGCTGCGGGAGAGTCGGAGATCCCGGGCAATGGTGCCGATAGACGGCCAGCAGGCGCCTTCCCAATTGGAGCGATCCCGCAGGTACATATACACCACCACCGCCCGATGGGGCAGTTCCGCGGCGTAGATCGTCTGAAAATAGCTCATATTTTTACACTCCTGTTCTCACTTGGCCGGCAGGCCGCAGCCCATAGCGGGCGTCTATGGCCCGCTCCAGCTCCCGGCAGTCCGCATAGTACACCGGCCTGCGGCCCCGGTCCGGCATCTCGTAGGCTTTGCCAAAAGTGATGCCCCACTCTAGAAACAGCCGCAGCCGGGTCCGCATGGGGTGGGTACCGGTCTTCATCACGACAAATGTTCCCTTGGGCAGGGACTTCAGCTCGTCTGGCGTCAGCAGCGCCCGCTCCATCATCTGCAGCGACTTGCTGGCGCTCTCTTTTCCCTGGCTCACAGTGCCGGAGAGTACCGTCCGGCTTCCCAGGGCTTTGCTCAGCGCCTCCGCTGTCCGGCTGTTGGGGGCGAAGCCGCCAAAGACGGTGTCCTGGACATTGTCCATAATGATCTCCGCCCCTTCCTTGCCGTAGTTCTTCTCCAGCTGAGCCAGGGACTGGATGATGGGCACCAGGGTCAGGCCCCGGGACCGCCCCGCCGAAAACAGCGGCAGCACGTCGAAGGGCGGCATGGTGCCGAACTCATCGCAGAATAGCACCGCCCGGTTGGGGAGCCGCCCGCCGTTGTCGTCGGCTATCTTGAACAGTTCCCGGCTCAGGTTCTGGATCATGAGGCTGGCCATAAAGTTCTTGGTGGTATCCTCCTCCGGGAGAATAAGAAACATGGCGGAGGGCTCCCGGACAAAGGCCTCCGCGTCCAGGGAGCTGTCAAAGCAGAGGACCTGTTCCATCTCCGAGTCCAGGAACACGTTCAGCCGGGACATGGCGGTGGAGAGTACCGAGGCCATGGCCTGATCCGCCGCGTTGAGGGCGGAACCCGCCATCCATCTGGCCTTGTGATCAGACGGCAGTCGGCTCATGAGCAGCTGGAAGCGGTTCTTCCCCTTCACAGGGGAGGGCTCCAGAAGATCCTGGATCAGCTTGAACACGGACACGATGTGCCGCCGCTCCTTCCCGTCCCTGGGCGGCAGAAACTCCGCCAGCAGCAGGATGACCGACGCCAGCAGGCTCTCCGCCGCCTCGTAGAAATAGGCGTTCTGGCCACGGTTGCCGGAGTCGCCCTCCGGGTTCACAATGGTCTTGGCCAGGATCTTGGCGTATTTCTCCGCCTTGGCCTGGGCGGCCAGATCGTCCGGATTCTGGAAAACTCTGTCCATGTACCGATTGACAAGGGTCAGCAGGTTGCCGCCATCCGACCGGGTGGGATTGCGCAGGTCGATGACCGACACCTGAAAGCCGTAGCAGTCCCGGGCGATGGCACCGTAGTTCCGGGCCAGATCCCCCTTGGTATCCAGCGCCAGAAAGCTCATGCCGCTGGCACAGGCATACTCCAGATTGGGGTAAAGAAAGAAGGCCGTCTTACCCACACCGGAAGCGCCGATCATGAGACAGTGGACATCGTCGCTGTCCACCAGGGCGGTGAGGTTTTTCCCCGTCCCCACGCTGCCTAAAACCAGGCCCTGGGCGGTGGGACGGTCTTTGCCGCTGCGCCACGCCGCCGCCCGGAAGGGCACATGGGCATAGGTGTTCTTTACCTCCCGGTCCGTGGCCCAGCGGGCGGTGCCGTGCTGTCCGTCGCCCACAGTCCTGGACTTGATGCCGTTGAGGGAATCCCGACCGGACAGAGTTGTCACCGCCGCCATAAGTAATAGTGCCCCGCCAGCTACCACCAGCAGTGCGATTATCCGTTCCATCTGTTATCTCCTCCTTTTGACGTTTATTTTCATCCCCTCAAGGATAAGAGGGACAGCCGACGGCTGTCCCTCTTTGCAGGTTGTATGCTGAGATACCGGAAGATCATTCCCTGTTCTTTTCTCTGCTATAAATCCCTTCAGGTGGGCCTTCCGGACGGGTCACTGTGACCCTCCCCTGTCTGCTTTCCTTTTTGTTCCCCTATTTTATTCTCTGGTCGACCGGCCCAGCCGCTCTCCCTTTTACCACAAGCTGATCTGGCGCTCTGCCGATATGCGTACCAGTTCTGGGGGCACCACAGTCAGGATTTCTGCCGCGGCATTGGTGTCGGCAAGCCATCTGCGCCGCTGCTCCCCCGTCAGGATCAGCGGCATCCGGTCATGGATGGGCTGCATGGATTCGTTGGGGGCCGTGGTCAAGACACAGTAGCAGTCCTCATTGTCCCGCCGGTCATACAGCCCCGCCATATAGAGGACGCCCTGACCCGGGAGGGTAAAGAGATACTTTCGCTTATTGGCATCCCATTCGTAGAATCCAGTGGACGGGATCAGGCAGCGTCGGCTGCGGACGCTCTCCCGGAACATCGGTTTTGCCGCTGCCGTCTCTGCCCGGGCATTAATGACCAGGGTACCGGGGGTCTGATACCCCCACTTCATCAGCCTCAGCCCCAGCTTCCCGCCCTCGGACAGAATAACAGGGGCCACGTTGGCTGGCTGGACATCGCCCGGAGTCCAGGCCCCCTTCCCATATTTTTGCTGGATGGCCTGAGCAATCCGCCGAATCTCCTCACACTGCTCCGCTGTAAACTGATACCTACCGCACATCCTTTTGTGTCCTCCCCACAGCAAGTTGTACGCGCTGATATAAATGTAGTATACCATAGATCACGGCGTTGAGACAGCCCGTCCGCAGTCCTTCCATAAATCTCCTATTGCATGTATAGAACTTTTGTTCTATTATGAGGGTGACGGGAGGTGAGGAACATGACACGACATATCTTGCACTGCGACATAAACTCCTTTTACGCCAGCGTGGAGATGCAGCGCCACCCGGAGCTGCGAAGCAAGCCTCTGGCCGTCTGCGGCAGCCAGGAGGAGCGCCATGGCATCGTCCTCACCGCCAACTATATTGCGAAACCCCGCGGCGTGAAAACCGGCATGGCCATCTGCCAGGCCAAGCAGTGCTGCCCGGAGCTTGTCACTCTCCCGCCAGACATGGATGAGTATATCCGCTTCAGCCGCATGGCCCGGGAGATCTACGAAGATTACACGGATCAGATCGAGCCCTTCGGCCTGGATGAGAGCTGGCTGGATGTGACGGGCAGCGTGGGGCTGTTTGGAGATCCTATGACCATCGCCCGGGAGATCAGCGACCGGATCAAGTTAGAGCTGGGCATCACCGCCAGCATCGGGGTGTCTGACAACAAGATCACCGCCAAGCTGGGCAGCGACTACAAAAAGCCGGACGCCATCACCCGCATCGGGCGCGACAACTACAAGGAGATTGTCTTCCCTTTGCCGGTGGAGGACCTGCTCTATGTGGGCCCCTCCACCAGCAAAAAACTGCGCTCAGTGGGGATCAGTACCATTGGCCGTCTGGCCCAGAGTCCGCCTGACTTTCTCCAGCGGAGGTTGGGCAAGATGGGTTTGATCCTCCACACTTTTGCCAACGGTTGGGATGCATCTCCCGTCCAAAAGTCCGATCATGTTCCCAACATCAAGTCCGTGGGCAACAGCGCCACCACACCCCGGGATCTGGTCAGCGAGGAGGATGTCCTCCTGATGCTTTACCTGCTGGCGGAGAGTGTCTGTGCCCGTATGCGGGAGCTGGTCTCCCGCTGTTCGGTGGTGGAGATCTATGTCCGTGACACGGAGCTGAACGCTTTTACCCGGCAGCGAAAGCTTCCGGCCCCCTCCTGCTCTAGCCAGGAACTGGCAGAGACCGGCATGGCTCTGTTCCGGCGACACTACCACTGGGACAAACCCATTCGGAACATCGGCCTGCGGGGAGCTGGGCTGGTGGAGGCCCAGAGCAGCCTTCAGCTGTCCATGTTCGCGGAGGAGCAGCGGCGGGATAAGTGGGAACGTATCGACAAGGCGGTGGACCATCTCCGGCAGCGGTATGGATACATGAGTATCCGCAGGGCTATCGTAGACACGGACCCTCTTTTGGGAAGAATCAATGTGAAGGATGGACACACGGTACATCCGGTGAGCTATTTTGGAGGATAAGCTATGGATCAGCGAGAAAAACGATATGTGCCGGTGATCGTCCGTTTCGACGCGGAGGGAAAACTGCGCCCGTTGGAGATTGAGTTTGACGAGGAGCACAAGTACCCGGTGGACAAGATTCTGGATGTCCGCCGGGCGGCCTGCCAGAGCGTGGGTGGCGTTGGGGACCGATACACTTGCCTCATTCAGGGCAAGGAAACCTATCTATGGATGGAAAAAGGGCGCTGGTTCGTCTGCGCCAAACGATAAAAGTTTGAGGAGGATTTTTGATCTATGTGTTATGCAGCCGGTGAAAAGGCAGGGATCGACGAGGTCCGCGCGGTCTTTCAGGAGCATCTGCGGCAGTGTCCGGACTATGAACTCCTGTGGTCGGACAAGGTGGGCTATGTGTGGCTGGCCATTGGGCTGGAACCGCTCTATGTGGATACCGGCCGGCGGATCGAGTCGGCGGAAGATCTCTGCCGGGAATGTCTGGAGAGCATAGGGATGGATGTCCTGTATCTCACCGATAAGGACCACGGGTTTGAGAACGCCGACGCCCAGGAGCGCGCCGAGATCCGGCAGCGCTGGGAACCTTTTATGGCACAGCTTCCCCAGTTTCATTATCTTTGCAGTGAGATCCTCGACGATGAAGAATGATTCATGGAGATGCTGCCCTCGTGGAAAGCCCAATTTCGGCGCGAGCGGCTGAAGGGATCGCGGGGATCTATTTGCTTTTTCCGCGATGAAGGGCTACAATAGGCTTCGCCTGGCCGCCGCGGCTAAGGCAAAAACATACGAGAGAGGTATCCCATGATCCAAAAGGAAGTCAGTGAGCTGCGCCGCCGTTTCCGGCCAGACAAGAACGCTATCAGCCGGGTCTACGGCTGCTATGTCAATACGAACCGGGAGATCATCTCCTATCTGAACGAGCCGGTGGGCCTTATGACCCAAGAGGAGTCCGAGCAGTATCTGGGGCTCCTGAAAAAGGCCATTTCCGGCACTCTGGGGAAAAATCTGGTGGATATTGTGTTCTCCACCCAGCTGGTGGCGGACAGCGAAGAGCACAGGCTCCTGATGGCCCTGCGGCAGTCCGCCCTCAAGGATACTGCAGCCCGGGAGGCCTTCTTCCAACGGGTAATCCAGTCCCTGGATATGGGCGACTGCAACTACCTCATCCTCCTGGCCCACGACGCCTACGACGTGCCCTATCGCGGTAAGGACGACGACCTGCAGCCGGACGCCTCCGACCAGGTCTTCTCCTACCTGGTCTGCGCCATCTGCCCGGTAAAGGACGGGAAGCCGGCCCTGGGCTTCTTCGCCGGAGAAAACGAGTTCCACAGCTGCATGGCCAAACAGATTGTGGGCCAGCCGGAGCTGGGCTTCCTCTTCCCTGCCTTCGACAACCGCTCCGCCAATCTCTACAACGCCCTGTACTACCTCCGCAAGCCGGAGGTCAGCCACCCGGAGTTTGTGGAGGCGGTATTCCGCACGGAGCTGCCTATGACCTCCGTGGAGCAGCGGGAGGCCTTTTGCGGGGCCCTCCAAGAGGCGCTGGAGGAGGACTGCAGCGTGGATGTGGTCCAGGCGGTCCATGAGCGGCTGCGGGAGCTGGTGGAGGGCCACAAGGAGGCCAAGATAGCGGAACCTCTGGAGGTATCCGCCCAGGAGATCGGACAGTTCCTTCGGGACGCCGGTATCTCGGACCAGCGGGTCCAGCAGTTCTGCCAGCAGTGCGATGAGCGCTTTGGTAAGCAGGCGCCGCTGCATCCTGAGAATCTGGTAGACTGCCGGCGGTTCCAGCTGAAAACCGAGAGCGCCTCGGTGACCGTCGATCCCGCCCAGAGTTACCAGGTGGAAGGCAGGATTCTGGAGGGGCGGAAATACCTCCTGATCCCCGCGGATGATGGAGCGGAGCTCAACGGCGTGCCGGTAGATATCAGGAAGCAATGAGAAATATACGGAGCCTGAGCAGTGTACCGCTCAGGCTCCTGCTGGTTGTATGGTAGGATACTGGAAAGACTCATCCCTGTTCTTTTCTCTGCTATGGATCCCTTCAGGTGGGTCCTTCTGGATGGGGCATCATGACCCTACCCTTGGTTCAGCAAAGAGGCGCGGTCTCCCTTTGGCGGAGACCGCACCTTCTTCTTCTCTCTTCACTCTACACCGGTCTTCTCCTCTGCCGCCTGCTGGAGATCCTCGTTCCAATCCTTTCGGTGAGGGATCTCCCGGTGGACAGCAAGCCCCGCCTGGAGAGCTAACGCTTCCAATCGCCTACAGGCAAAGTGACCCGTAGAGTCATTATCCAGACAGAGATGGAGCACGTTGAGCTTTTGATCATGCTGCAGCATACCTGCTGCCGCCAACCATGTTGTCCCGCAACTGGCCACATAGCTGTGGTCCCGCCAGTTGGTAGGATGCAGGGTAATATAGGACAGAAGATCTATTGGAGACTCAAACATAAACAGGTGACTATCTTTGCCCACCCAATGAAACGCCCAGCGATAATCACTTCCTTCTACTGTTTGACGGAATGTAGAAATACCGCTGACTGCGCTCCGTTTATGAGCATGGCGCGGAACACCTTGCTCATCATAGCCAACAAAAACAACATTATGATAGGGCATATCTTCATAGATCAACTTTCGCTGGACAAAGGAGATCAGGACTTCTCGGGAAATTTTTCGCATTTGAATCAAGTAGGCAAATATCCGACGCATGTTTACTGCAGCTGGCGGCAAAACAAATGGCTTATTCTTTTTGTCTTTCCTTGTTGATACTCGGTTTGAAGTCCCACAACAGCCTTCCAACAGCTGCTGTACAGCTTCCGGGTAAGACAGTGAGTGGAAATACTGCAGAAACGCTACCGGTCCACCACCTCGCTGCGCCGCATGGTCGTACCACTCACTGCCGCATATGGTGACGCTGTGGTCGCTAGCCATCCGCTTCTCCCGACCCGAAGGGAGCAGTCGCTCTCCGCTTCTAAGAAGGAATTCCTCCAGGTCCACGCTGTTGGCGCGTTGTTTCTGCTCCTCAGTAAAATGGATGTAGGGCATAAGTATATTTCCTTCCTGTTTATTGCACCGTCTGCACATCCTGCCGCTCCTCGTGGTCGTCCAGCTTGTGGCCCATAGCCATACGGCGCTCCATGAGCTTGCGGCGGCGCTTGCTGTCCACGCGGATCCCCATGGGATTGGATGGCGGCAGGGCGTTATCCCGGAAGATCCGACCCATGTGATACAGCAGCCTGGCCGCTGGAGAGAGGATCCGGGCGCTCTTGTCATCTCCGGGTACAGAGGAATTGGAGACAACCTGCTTCGGCAGCACATCGGCACCCTCTCTCCTCCCTTCCTGCTCGCGCAGCTGCTCCGCCTCCCGGATGATCTGGTTTTTGATGGTGCGGAATTCCTTCTGCTGGGATAGTGGAGCATGCTGCCGCGGCGTGGTCTTATAGTAGCCCTCCAGCTGGTCCCGTAGGTCGTTCCACACCGCATAGCACCGCGCCACCTCCGGGACCTTTTCCAGCTCCGCCACGATCTCATCCACCAGAGCCTTCAACGGCTTTCGCAGATAGCCGTACTGCTTTTTCCCGCTGACGCTCTCCAGCCCACGAGCCAGTTCCCACAGCTTTTCCTCTATAGCCGGATATGGAGATGCTGACGACTCCATGGCGCGGATCAATCCCACCATCTCTGTTCTGGCTGCCTCCGTTACTGCCCGGTAGGAAAGATCTTTTTGGACATACAGCTCGTGGAGTTCCTCCTGGAAGATGTCGTTGGTCAGCTTCGAGCGCATCTTGGTAATACCGGCACGGGTCAGGTACCCCTGTTTGGGATCTTCTGACCAGAGCACCATGTGAACATGGGGGTGAGTGCCCTCGTCGTGGTAGGCGGCGTACCAGCGCAGATGGTGGGCCGGTATCCGCATGGCCTCCGCCAGCTCTCCCTGGTGGGCCATGAGAAGCCGCCGCCAGCTGGCGGCGCAGTCATATCCTAGACGGGCCGCGTCCTCCCGGCGCAGGGAGCAGATGACGGTCCACACGGTGCCGGGGTGGTTGGACAGCTCCTCCATAGCGGCCTTCAGGTCCACCTGATCCGCCGCGGAGAAGAGGCCGTGGTCTCCCAGTTTCTCCGCCCGGGGCCGCTGGGCGATGTACGCCATGTACCCGCTCTCCGGCGCCAGCTTCTCCACGCCCTCCCGGGTGGCGATGTAGCGTAGGTACCGGCTGCCGCCAGAGCGCAGGATCCCGCTTTTCTGTATCAGCCGTGCCAGTTGTCACAGCCCTTTCTGGAACCGGAGGATATCCTGGAAGGAGATCTCTCCATTGGTACGTCGGGCATCCTGGATGCAGCGGCCCCGGAGCTTCTCCAGGGTGTCCAGGTCGATATCCGTATCCGCCGCGACGATGTGGGCGAGGATGGACTGCTCCACAATTTGCTTGAACAGCAGACGGCCCACGCGGCTGCCGAAGGTGCTGAGGATCCCCTCCAGGATCTCAGCGAGCACTCGGGGCAGATAGGCTCCGTCCTTCTTCGCACCCAGGTAACCGCAGTAGAACCGGATGGCCTTTTCAATGAACTCACTCTGGCTGGCGCAGTTGTCGCTCCGATAGGCTCCGCGGACCATCTCCCGGGCCTCCGGCGTCAGCCACAGGGCGAATTTCTCCTTTCCCGTTACCATATCTCACTTCCTTCCATTTTGGAGCTGGAACCCCGCTGAAACGGCCCAAACAGGGGGCTTCGGGCCGTTCACGACCCCTTTGGCCCTTTTGGGGTGGCTTCCGGAACCCCCTCCCCCGGAGGGGGAAACTGTCCGCACTGCGGGCAGATGTGGCCGCGCCGGAGGGGCCGCGACCCCGGCGCTTTCTCCTGCTATACTCCCCGTGGGGTTATTCCAGCCTCCGAATTTCTCAAAACAGGGCTATTACGCCGGTTTCGGCGGGCCGTCTCCAGTGGGAGTTTCCAGCCAGCCCGGTTCCTTCGCGGGGCACACAGTCTCCTACAGGGGGCGTCTGTCCGCTGTCTTCACTACAGACTATACGCACTCTCACAGCAGGACGCAGTCTGTCCACTGCGTGTTGGATAACACCTCCTCCGTCACATGGCAGGCATGTCGTACTGACCCGGCCCAAAGGCGCATGAAGAGGGCCGCACCTCACGGCACGGCCCCCTTGTTTCTATCGTTCTATAGCAGTTTCTGTGTCAGTTCTTGTGCATGGAGTCTCTGCTCTTGTGCCAACAGAAGCCCCAGGCTGTGATCCAAAATCTTTTCCTTGCGGGCTGTCAGCATGGTCAAATAGAACTCTCGCTGGATTGGCAGAAGTTCCGGTACGCTGTCCAGAAATTGCTGGATCCCATTCAAGTCTATCCGCGCGCTGATACGCTTGAGCGCATCGTTGCACTCAGGGTAGCGCAGGGAGGATATAAAATCAAAGTACGGGATCTTTACACCGTTTTCCTCAATTGAAGACGATGGGAACACATAGACCCGGCGGTCCATTTCCTCGTCGGACTGCAGCACGCTTTTCATACGCTCCAGATCCAACTGCGGATACAAGCAGGAGCCGCAATCGTAAACCGGTGCGATCTCCGAAGTCTGCGCCTTCTCATCCACCAGCAATCCCCAGTTTCCGTTATGCCGATCAAAGTTTCCCAGAAAAGCATCCGCGATAAACATGTCCCAGAAGAAGGCACGCAACTCATCCGCTGGATATAGTGTCTGTTCATCAATGGCTTCCAAGATAGATGACAATTCCTTGCCATAACCATTTTGCTCACTGTCTATGCAGGTATTTTTCAGATGGGCAAACTCCATGAGCTTCTTCCCATCCTCGGTAAAATCGCGGCAGGCAACCACAAGCTTACTCTTTCCGCGGCTGTCCACATAATTTCCAAGTAAGGTATCCTGCACCCGGAAGCCCAGCATCCCGAAAATATGACAGGCAACATATTCACTAATACATCCGTTGGTATAGCTCATCTCCTTGTTCCGACTGGGATGAGGAGGAAACTTCAGCATAAAGCTGTGTCCTTCATAGGTGATATTGATCTTATTACCATTGGCCCCGCCGTAAGCGCGGAACCGATTGACCGGGCAGTTGGTAAAATCGATTATAGAGACTCACTCCTTTACAGGTATTTCGCCCGCAGGTAGTCCGCTTGTTCCTGTGTGATGGCACCGCACCACTGATTGGAGTTAATGGCGCCATAGAGCTCACCCCACAAGCAGTCCATATACGACACGTGATCTTTCTCACCCTGCAGATACTCATCCAGCGCTTTCTGCAAACTGCAAGGCAGGTCCCGCTCCAGATAAGAGCGATCCATAGGCTTCCCATCGGACATTTTCCGCTGCTCTACCGTCATGGTCATAAGCTGCTCCATGGGAACATCCAATGTGCTGGATAGTTTACGCAGTGTTCCTGCACTGCACCGCATCAGCGCCGTCTTCCCGGAGAATAGATCCGCCAATGTCGCCCAGGGGATTCCACTGGCTTTGGAGAGTTGATAGCGGGACATTCCTTTTTCCCGCAGGAGTTGCTGGAGGGTCATATGCATCACCATCTCTGATTATATCGGTAATCCGATACCCAGTCAAGAGGACTGACAGCAAACGACCCTCTCCGCTGTCACATGGCAGGCACATCGGACTGGTCTGGAGACCATGCTTCCGGACTCTCGTCCAGCTTTGTATCCGGCGTCAGCTCTCTGCCGTCCAGCCGATCCAGTAGCCGCTTCCACCGCTGCTCCTTGGTAAGATCTCTCTTGCGGAACGCACGGCAGGCCGCGGCGCACACATCGCGGACACGGTAGGACTTCCAGCCACTGAAGATCTGGACGGCGGAAAATATGCCGCGGTCCAGATCGATCTCAAAGACGCCGCTCACAGTCCCGGTGTTCTCCAGCCGCTGGTCGATCAGGCTGTCATACACCTCCCGAGGGATCTCCTGCCTCGTTGGGAGCAGATTGGAGAACCGCGTCGGTCGGGACGCGGGCTCCTTCCGCAGGTAGAGCCGCAGGCGGTTGGCGGCTGTGAGCAGCTCATCCGGCCGCGCCGTCCTGCAGTACTGCTCCTCACCATGTTCTATGACATGGTAGACTGCCCACACCGTTTGCGCTTCCTGCTGCGCCTTCTGCCGCGCGGATTCCGCGTCCAGCCGCTTCTGAATCTCCTCCCGCACCGCTTGCGGCACAGATCTACAGTACAGCGTCTCCAGCGCGGTCTGGAGCTCCGCCTCTACGGAAATGTTCCTCTCCCGCAGAGCGGAGAGCTTTTCCTCCTCCAGCCACAGCACGATCTCAGAGGCGCCGCTCACGGGAAGACCTCCTCTGCTGTACTGTCCGAACCTTGGGCAGGTTCCGGACGGCTGTCCTTTTGCGGACGTCTAGGACGAGGCCGTGCAGGCGACGGCCTACATTTGCTGTCCAGATACTCCCGCATCTCAGCGGGAACATACTTTTCATAGAGTTCCTCTAGCGCACGCTGCAGCTCCCGCTGTGGCGTGCTTTTTTCTTTCGCGGACAAAAAATACCGGAGGGCGTCCAGCCGCTCCGGCTCTATGGTCACTGTCAGTTCTGCCTTCTCCATAGGGATCTCCTCACATCGTGTAGATCTCGATTCGGAGCGTGTCCTCCACCTCTCCGGGCTGGAAGGTCTCCGGCTGGGCAAACCGCTGTGAGAAGCGATCCTGCTGCTCCACCGTGAGAGAGCAAAGCTCTCCGTCACCGGAATCCCCGGCGATAAAAAAAGGGCCGGCAATGATGTCGCCTCCGATCCGACGGTTGCCTTCCATACCATTGAGCTTCCCCTCATCGTTGCACACCAGGCAGGCGT
>ERZ1643251.4366-NODE-4366-length-12367-cov-6.431205_pt1 | contig 12367 bp, 13 predicted proteins | sample MGYA00579261_ERZ1643251 | MGnify/ENA primary metagenome ERZ1643251 (study PRJEB29033, sample SAMEA4952267) | chicken gut metagenome | biome: Broiler Chicken; feature: Gastrointestinal Tract; material: Caecum | place: Ireland | collected 2018 | study: Broiler... | reverse complement strand
AGAGTTATGGTGAAATTCTATCTGGCGGCAAACGGCTATGCAACACTATTCCGAAATGGGGTGCAACAATGATTGAAAAGATGATACCTGTGACTGGGTTTGAAAGAAATAGTGATGCCGAATACATTGCGTCACTACTTCGTTGGACTTTTATGCGAAATTTCCAGAGTGTGCGTGTAGTTGGCTTAAATATCATTACAGGCCAGCGAGGTAAAGGGCTTGAGGAGATAGCGACGCTTGCAGGAAGTACTGATATTGCCTTGGACGTGGCTGTTAGGCTCAGCTCAGCATCTTATGAGGTGACAAATAAGGTATATCAGTTGCTAAACGGGGATACTGGCGAATCAATAGATATGGATGTGAAGGGTGAAGGCAGCGCACGGATTGGTGTAATTAGAGTAATAAAGAGATTCGACCAGTCTAGGGCGCTTACCTATGGTGATTTGGCGGACTACTTCACATTTTTTGACGGTAAGCCAGACACGATTATCGCCAACAGTATGTACCAGGGCGATATTACATTTGAATTTTATGTGCAACTGGTTAGAAAGACACAGGATGAACTTAATAACCGGCTAAATCTAAATTACGTTTTCGGAGAAAATTCTGTAAAAATCGCTGTTCCGTCAAGAGCTACAGTTGGAATTGACATGTACATAAGAGAAGCAAATGGCGTAGTTAACCTTTGCATTCAAACATACGAAGGCGATACAAGAGCACAGGATTTGGAACAAAGATTCAGAAATAGTCTGGTTGGCATTAGGAAAGTACTTTCGGAGTTCTAATTTGCAGATAACTTGTATCATTTGGCTTATACTCGTTAGTATTTACATTTTCTGATATGTGAACAAGCAGATTTGACTCTGCTTATTATACAATAAATTTTATTTATTTTTGGAGGAACAAACAAATGGCAGACTACACACAGCACTACGACATTATCCGGGACGCAGTAGGTATCGAGATGCCCAATCACATGGATCTTCTGACAGATGAGAATCTGGAGAAGATCGCAAAGTACTTCGTTGAGGAAGCACACGAAGATCCTGATAAGCTGTTCGATTACATCAAGTCTCTTAAGCCTGAGGGTAACAGTGATACTGAAACTGCTGTATTTGATGCTGAATCGACCAGGGATACCAAGACCAAGAAGGCCCGTCGCAGCAATGCCGATCAGCGTATGATGAACAAGGTCATCATTGACGAGTCCGAAGCTCTGCAGGGCACCAATTATGGTAAGAGCGCATATGTTATGAGCTTGCGTTCTGCGATTCTGGCATGGCTGAACACAACTCCTGCGCATATGGATATTAGTAAGTCTACTAAGACCGATGCTAATGGTGTTGCTGTAACTACTGTTGGTGTGAAGCAGTGCGCGGCTGGCGCGATCAAGGGCGTAGTTGTTGCAGTACCGCAGTACGCTATGGAAGAGGTTCAGAAGTACACTAAGCAGGAGCACGGCGATCCTAATGATTGTGATGTCGAGCGTGCTAACCAAGAGAACCAGCCTTACGTTGTGCGAATGATGAGTATTGCGGAGTTTACCGATAGCTTTATCAGCAGCGAAGTTCTCGGCTCAGTTCGCGAGGCAGACGAAATTTGGTGCCCCACTGTTATCAAGAAGAGACTGCCCAAGGCGAAGGAGAGCACTGTTACTGTGTTCGAGACTCTTGACGACATTGAGAAGAACCAGAAGGAAAACGATGCTGTTGTTGCTGGTAAGAATGCAGTTTATATGCAGACTGCTTATCGTAAGGTTTCTGGTCAGGCTGCTTCTATGCCATACATCCGCATTAAGCACACTATTCGCCAGAGATTCCAGGCTCCTGGAAATTATATCCCTGCTCGAATCTATGATGAGATTGAGATTAAGGATAGCTACTCTGCCGAGGAAGCCGAGCGACTCAATCGGCTGTACATTCGTCGGCTGGAGAAGCAGAAGTACAAGGGTGCTATGCTCCTGAACACTTTGCGCGACGACGACACTACTATCGTTACATCTATCGACGAAGCAACCAAGACCAAGACTATTATTGGCTCTCGGTTCTTCACTACCAATGCTGCCGAGTCCGTCATGCGTGATCCTATTGCTCACTGGTACAACAAGGATGCCAATGGTAATCCTGTAATGGTAAGCCCTGTTGGCGAGCATTTGATTCGTCGTGAGTTCAGAACCACCCAGTCCGGCAAGGAGACTCCGTACATTGTGTACAAGGAGATGCAGGCAGAGCAGAATGCCACTGGCACCGCTTATGTACCTGATTTCTCCGAGGGTGGTATGTTTGGCAAGATTGGTAATGCCTGCCGCAAGTATGGCGTAACCATTAATGTTGCTGATCTGATCTCGTTCTTTAAGTCTCAGGATGTTATCCGTGACAAGTCCGGCAAGCGCAGCGGCGGTAGCCGTAAGCAGTCTCGCCCGATCGGTCTGGAAGCATTCGGCTTCAAGCGGTCTACCAGCAGCCAGGCCATTCAGAGTGCGCTTAACGCTGCTAGAGGCTAATCAACTCAGTAAAATAGGGATAGGTGCCTTCGGGCACCTATTCTTATTTTATATGGTGTTTGAGAAGGTTGGTGTTGTCTTTGGATAGAAATTGGAATTTGGTTATGAGGCCAAATCAGTGGTCGGATATAGTAGGGCAGTCTCAGTACGTTGGAATGTTTCAAACAATGGTAAATACACACTCATTTCCGTCATTTAGTATATTGGGCGGACCTCCTGGAGTGGGGAAGAGCCTGATTGCGGAACTGATTGGAAAGTCGCTTACATGCACGGGAGAAGGGCAGGTGCCTTGTGGACAATGTGCTAACTGTAAATCATTTGATTCTGGTAAGTCAATGCGGGTAATCAAGTACGACATGCCAAATATCGGTGAAGACACCATTGAGGAAGTGATTACAAATATCTTCAAGGTGGATTCAACTGGAACTAGGGTCTTCATTTTGGAGGAAGCCCATGTGATGAATCGTGACAGAATTCAGACACGGTTTTTGGAAGGCACAACAAGGATACCTGAAGATGTTTATATCATTATTTGTACAACACAACCGTATAGTCTGATACCAGCTCTTAGGAACAGAGCCAGTATGTTTATGCTTGAAACACCATCAGACGATGAGTGTATAGAGTTGATTAGAAGAGCGAGCGAGAGGTTTGGATTTGAATTGCCGAGCATCGACATTATGACGCACTTCGTAAAGATGAACCGCAACTCTCCGAGAGGAATTTTGCAGACTCTTGAGAGCCTGGCATTATCTGGTTCTATGGACGATGATGTATTGCGTACATTTTTACGAATGCAGGGCACTACTGTCTTTTGTGATGTATTGTGCGCTCTGCTTGATAATACAAAGTCGGTTTATGATTTTATTACTGTGTTGCATGAAGATAAGGAAATTGATTGCGTACAGATTGTGCGCGGCCTAAGAGATTTTGTGCTGTCAGTGCTGCTTGAAGTCTCTTTGGGTGAAAAGCAGGCTATTCCTTCTGAAGAGCGCAAAAAGGTACAAAGATTCTTAAAGGAACAGGGAGATAAGCAGCTTCTTAGAATTACTGATTTCCTTGGCGGGATTAGCAACACAGATTACATAAGCAATTCGGATGCGATGTTTAAGCTGGTTTCGCTAAAATTAAAGCTTCTTGACTTAACAACAAGAAAGATTGTCTCAGATAGCCGAGAGGATGCCGCTGAGGCAAGAATGAAATCGATTTCCGATACTGTCACAAAAACCAGGGATATGGCAGTTAGGAAAGTAATTAGCGGAGATAGTTTCATCACATCAAAAGAAAGTTTGAAGGGACACTTAGGGGGATTATAATGAATAAGCTTTATCTGGACTCTGATATTCTTATCAGTGAGTTCAAAAATGATGGCAGCAATGAATGCATTTCGTATCTTGCTGAGCAGCTGATGCATTTCGATGTGTCTGGCGGTGGGAAAACAATCAAGATCGCGGATCAAAAGCATAATGATGTTTTTATTGCGAGTCCTGGAACGACATTCTATGTCATTAAGATTGTTAATAGAGATATTGAGATTTTGGTAAATGAGGACATTGATTTTGTACAGAATCTTACGAAGATGGTGCCGATCGTTGCTGAGTGCCCTTATGAGAGGGTATTTCGGTACAATGCAGATAATGGGCCTCTGCGTAATCAGACAATGCTTCGCGCAATGTATGTAGTTTCCAATGGAAATAAAGATAAAAAGATGGTACTCGATAGTGGCATTGAGATTGAACATACAGAAGATGGATGCATGGTTAAGTACGGAGAGGATACAATCTGCGCGCATCCGGGGCAGTATCTGGTTTACATTTATGGTACGGACACTTGGTCGGTCGTATCGCGCAGACTACTTGAGCGAATCACAAGTTTGAAGTTCATGCCGTTTGAGGCTCACCTCACATCAAACAATCAAAAGCTTTTCAATACGTGCGGCGTATGCGTTAAGGATAAAGAGGACCCGAGAAGTATTAAGTTTAATACTTACAGAGGCGCAGTGCTGACAACTGTTGAGGATGTATTTGAGAAGTATTTCGTTGAGAGGGGCAATGGCAAAACAAAGCTTAAGAGGGCTGGGTACACTGTAACACCAATTGGCAGTATTAAGGATGCTGCTGCGTTGGCGGAGAAGCTCGGAGGCACAGCTGAGAGACATGGCGATGGCATTAAGATTATTACAGATAAATTCGAACTTGTCCTGCCGCACAGACGCGCAATTATTTTAACTCCTGACGAGAATCCTGAGATTGCCGTACCTATTTCATCAATCAATGCAGTATCGCTTGTGTACGATAGGTATAACGATGGAAGCGGGTTCTCTATTGTAGAGTAAATTCGGAGGCGGGGTAACATGTCTACCAAAATTGGCAAGAGCAGTTGCTCCACACGGTTTACACGGAACGATTCATATAGGCAAACATTTTTGAGAGGTAAGCGTGGATTATTTGGTACAAGAAGTTTGTACTGCTGCAGTTACTGCGGTAGATTGCTGACAAGAACGCAGATGCAGGTAGACCATTGCATACCGGTAGAGGGGGCCAAGTCGAGTCGTTTTGTGCGAACATACATTCGCTTGGTTGGATTGTTCTCGGATAAGAAGACGAGAGAGCAAGGGATCAATGGCCTATGGAATTTAGTGCCATCTTGTCCTAAATGCAATAACAAGAAATCAGATAAACGAGGACTCTGGGTAGTCAGAGGGATTATTGGGCGGTACCTGTTTCCAGCTTGCTGGTATGCAGGTACCGCTGTTATTGTAGGTACATTTGCTCAGTACTTACTGACTGGCGGCGGCGTGTGGAGCTACATTGCTTCTGCAACTTCTAAACTAGGAGAGTTTTTATCATATTTAGGGGGAATTCTGTGAGGATTCTTTTGTGGTTAGTGTCAAGTATTGTACTCTCATTCATATTTGGACAGGCAGTTCAGATGCTTCGAGGCGGCGAGAGGAAAGTACATTGGCACATGCCAGTATTTTCATATTTTATGCACAAGTATACAGATCCCAGAGTATTCGAGGGTGAACTTGCAGGGTTTTCACTGGGGTACTTGCTGATAATTCCGGGGTTCACATGGACTGTACTAGTGGTAATGGTTTTATTTGGTATTTGTACTGTACTGGATTGTGCGTATAGGTGTATTATCCCAATAATTGTGCTGGCAATGTTTGGTGCATCTTTGTTTACGCATGGACTTGGTATGATTTTTATAACTGTACTTGTTGATGCCAGTATGTTTGCGATATATTCAATTATTTACGCAATTCAGTTATCTCGTGGCACAGCAACGAAGACAGCATTTGAGGTACGCGGATTTGGATTGGCCGATATGTTCTTGCTTTGTACAATGGTGAACACTACGTCGGTAGCTGTACTGGGGTCTTCAATGATATTCGCTGGCATTGTGCACACACCCTGCAAATTGTTAGCGGCGCATTACGGGGTTTGGGATTATGAATCAAAGTCGTTTGCTTTTTATCCATTCACAATGATGGGCTTAGCAATTGTATTATTCTTGCAGACGGCTTTGGTGTAGGAGGATTTCAATGAGCAGACAGAGGAGATTTCAGAATCTTATTACACTTTCGGTGAAAAAGGGTTCTGGGGAAGAACAGGTTTTAAACCTGTATTATCCGACTTATGAGCTTGCTAAGTGTATGGCGATTTTCTTAAAGAGATGCCTGATGATCAAGGATTTCGATGTTGACTTAAAATACTCAACGCCATCTGGATTTGTGAGTATGTATAAAGGCGGTCCAAGTAAGATTAGGATGACCGAAGGCAAGTTTAAGGCATTAAAGGAAATTCGTGATACTGAGGCATCGGCAAGATTAAAGCTAAGGATATTCAGAGATGCAAGCTATGGCGGAGACATGATTTTGATGTTTTACTTTTACGGTAAAACGGATCTTAATATGGCTCACGCACTATTGAAGCTGGGGCTTAGCGACCTTTGGACAACCTGTGAGTGCGAGACTCGAGACACATCAAAAGAAGGTGTTTGGTTCGAGTGCAATGAGCAGGGGTTCTGCGACGGGGAGCTTGCTACACTTGTTAATAGGTTGGACCCAGTAAGCAAGATACGAGCAATAGAGTTTGTAACGCAACTGTTGGGAGACGAATGATATGAAGTATGTTTTAGATAATATAGCGGACGCATTTACACTGGAGAACTGGTCAAATCTTGACATGATTTGGCTGGTAATATTGGCAACTGCCTTTGCAGTGTTCTTGTGCACTAAGGTAAAGCTTATTGTGAAGGTACTTGTGACAGTCTTGCTTGTGCTGATTGCTTTAACGTACTTCGGGGTTATCCCATCTACTTTGTGATAGGGGCGGTCAATGATGACGGAGATTGTTGGTACTGGCAATGTGATTGAAAAGGTACTCACTAGCTTTTATACAGAAAATGAGCTGAGAGACCTGGAGACAGTGGATAAGAATTGTTTGATGGATTTAGTGATTGAATATGGCGGAATTGATGTGTTAGAGGACGCCACAAGAGCAATTTTCGGGTAGGTGTTGATATGAAGTTTGATGCTGAGCAGGCAGAGGTCATTGAGAATGTCCATTCAAACATGATCGTCCTTGCTGGGGCTGGTACGGGGAAAACCTCTGTAATTGGTGGATGTATCCATAGGTTGCTGGAGGATGGTGAGCGACCGGATAATATTTATTGCGTAACATTTACAAATAGAGCAAAAAATGAGCTTGTGGAGCGGATAAGTAATAAACAGGTATGGGTTGGAACTTTGCACAGCCTTGCTTTCAGGATGATACAGGAACATCATGACACGCTGCGCTATCCAACTGGGGAAATCACTGTCCTAAACCAGCAAGAAGCTGACAGGCTTATTATGGATAAGGCGCAGGAAATGGGACTGAGCGTTGCTTTTGGTGTTCAGAAATTCGTACAGCGGGTAGAAGACTGCGCACATAGATTCGATACATGGCCGCAGGCATGTAATTACGTCTTAACAAAGTACTATTCCAAGACAACTTCAAAGCAGAAGACCTGGTTGCAGGCCTATGGTTCAACACTGATGAGTGAATTTGCGAGCTATTGTAGAAGCAACTCAATTATTGATTTCGGCCTAATTAGTATGTATGCTAGGATGCTTGCAAATATGGAATCTATACAACTTGAGTTTTCACACGCTACTAATTTGATAATTGATGAGGCTCAGGATGTGTCTCGCAGTGATATGGAGTTCATTCTCAAATTATTCGGGAACTCGAAGATAGCAGCATTTGGCGACTTTAACCAGACTATTTACGGATGGCGGGGTTCGGATCCTGATTACATGCGTTCCGGGATTAAAAAGCGCGGTGATACAAAAGAGTTCATCTTGTTTAATAATTACCGCGCTTGCGAGGGGTTGCAAGAGGCATCAGGAGCGTATCTGAATTCTCTGTATGGGATAAATTCCAGGATTGGGGCGACAGGATTTAAATTACCGGTTATGGTGAATCCGAGTACGTCGGACATTGCCAAACTTATCTTAAAGTATTCTGGAGAGAATATGGCAATTCTAGCAAGAAACAATGATATTCTTGATACATGGAAGTCCTATATGTCTATACAGTTCCCATACGCAGCCAAAATCGGTACAGCTAATGAAATGGATGGTGCATCAGGACAGATAATGCATCTGCTCGCAAACATTCTGAATTTATACACGTTCAGAAGCAATGATTTCGCAGCAGCGGCGATATTAAAGGCAGCTGGTGTTGAGGTAAGCGATGACGAGATTCGTGCAAGTGATCTGTTTGGAAATACATGTAAAGAATATTTGGATTTGCTAACCTCAGTACAGCTAAAGAATCTGTGTGTCCTTGATTTTGAAACTACATCAACTAGTGTCAGTGAGGCCAGAATTGTTGAAGTAGCGGCGTATAATCCAGTGACAAAAAATAGATTTTTGAGGTACGTAGCACCTGGAGTCCCTGTTGGTTCATCATATAATGTGCATAAACTTTCGGATGAATTTTTGGCCGAAAAAGGTGAGGATAAAAAAGATGTACTGAGAGAGCTGGCGAGCTTCTTAGATAATTGTGTGATAGTTGGGCACAACATCTATTACGACCTAGCAGTAATGTACGAAGAGATGGCCAGAGAAGGGATAGAGCCTCCAACAGTGATATCGATTGTAGATACGCTGAGAGAATCGCGAAGGTTTCTGCCTGGGTTGCAGGATTATAGACTGGAGACAGTAAGAGACAGTTTGGGGGCTAGTGGGCACGCAACACATGATGCAATGGATGATGTGCTTACGACTTCAAGTGTGCTAGCGTTTTTGATAAGAGACTATATAAAACCAAGGTCTGTAGAGCTAGCCAGAAAAACTCGTGATCTGCAGAATGCTTACCAGTCGATAGTCGGTTTCGTACATAAATGCTTCAATCTTTTGAGCGAGTCAAAGTTTGTTGATGCACTAGAATTGGTATCAGCATGGATGCATTCGGAGAAAGGCTTGGAGGCCGGCAGACAGTTTATTGAGGATACACCAATTATGTCCCTGTCTGGAACAGGGAGGGCTGAGGAGCTGTACTCAGCATTAACACTGAGTAGAAGCGAGCTTGATAGACTGCTAAAAAAGCAAAAGAAGATACCTGCTTTAACAGTGCATCAAAGCAAGGGGTGCGAATTCGATACTGTGCTCTTGTTTGACTGGGAAGATACATTCCGTGGTAATTGGTATAAGGATGAGGAGGATTTCAGATTGTTCTATGTTGCACTAACACGAGCACGTAAAAAGTGCATTATCATTTCCCCGGCTTCTGATAGGTACAGTGTTTCTGACAGGATTCAGATGATTCCTGAGGAGTACTTAGAGTTTTGTTAAAGCTGAGTTTGAAGTCCAACGTAAAATTCGCACGATTGCAGGATGAATCAATTGGTGTTGTCGGGGCACTTATGGAGAGAACTGCATTAGTATATGGTATAACAGAGGAAACGAAACAGCAGATTCTGGATAATGGTTTGACGGTTACATGCTGCGATGGAAATGTGCATTTGTTGCTTGGTAAAATGACAAAGTTCGGTAATGCAGTTTCGGCAAGGATAATACGGGCAAAGCATACAGATAACAGATCTGTGCCGGAAGAGATTGATAAGATCGTATTATCTTATAATACAAAGGAAATAAATTTGGAAAGCCAGGGATGCGTGAAAGTTACACTCGAAGGTGTCAAATTATATTCGACAGTCAGATGTTCTACTACACAGTTACAAATCTTATTAGACAGAAAGGTAAGCTATCAATCAGCTTTAGGGGTTGCGGCGTCATTCTCACAATTTAACCGCATAGTTTCAGGAGCTGTTCCGTTTGAAATATGGTATATAGGAAGCAAAGGCGAGATGCTTGTTGACAGGCGGATTGTTGAGGAAAGTGTAAGTACTGATAGGCTAAAACTGATTATCAAAGATAAGATGGAATTGTGCGAGGGACGACTCGGTGTAGCACAGGCTATGCAAGACTCCATTCGGATTGTATCAAGTAATCTTGAAGGTGCCGTGGAGTGTGAACTTCTATTGACACAGCTTGCAAAAAGTCTTGATTGTTTCTATAAGTTTTGTGAAAGTACGGAATCAGTTTCACTAGCAGGTTACAAACGGCTAGTTCTCTCTGCAAAGCATCCAAATTCTTCAGTAATTGACACAATTATTAAACAACTGATGCCAGATATGGGCAAGTATATAAGGACAGCTATTTCAAGTACTATACAACCTATGCGAAATAGTTACATACATAGCGGAGTCCAGATTTGGATGTTCGCCATGCAGGGTGGTTTATCATGCGAAGAGTTAAATGATATTGTCCTTAAAATTATTAAGAAGATTGCATATGTTTCGTGGGGACACTATGCTATTCGATTCACAATTGCAGGGGGTGAGAACTTATAGTACCGGATGAGAAATTGGAAGCTATCTTTGCGGAAACTGTAAATCATACAGTTAAGATAGATGGACGAAAAGTATTACTACCATTTATGTTAGTAACAGTGATGGCAGGCGCTATTTGCCTGCCATTTGTTTTTAGAGAGAAAGCAATAGATGGCTTAGCGATACCACGGATAAGTAAATCTGTTTCTATTGCTTCAAGGGCTTGTAGCATCAATGTTGCTGCTACAGAATACATTGATGTTTCAGCCGATATAGTACCAAATTACAAAATGGTATCGGCTGAAGAGATTGCCATAATACCGGATGTTAGTGCTGGTGAGTTGATTAGCACGAATGTAATACCATTTGGTGTTAATACATCTGAGAGTTGGCAGAAAGAAGAAAAGAAGTCTGCGGCTATCCCTGCTGATGAGGAAGTTTCAGTACCTATATTTACGAATGCTGATGGAACAGTCAAATACTCTGATATCAAAGGCATGCTTTATGCCGGATACAGGATAGCTAATGTAACAATTCCGAGACTTGGCGTAGATAGTGTGGTGGTAAGGTATGGAGGGCAGGCACAAATTGATGCTGGCCTATGTATTTGGGCAGATTGCGATATACCTGGAACATATGGTGTTACGCTGCTTTGCGGACACAACTATAACAAGAATTGGAAAATTGGTAACCTTCGGATAGGGGACAGGCTGTATTTGGATACAGTCTATGGCCAGTATGTGTTTGAGGTGTATAACGCATTTGTGAATAAGCGTGGTGGCGATATTGTGTGGTTGGAAGAAGCTTACTTCGATGCGAATCCTACAGACATGGTTCTTATGACATGCTATCCATTTGATAGTGATGGCTTGGATGGCAGGCGTTATCTTGTTCAGTGCAGAATGGTAAAAGGTCCAGATGTTACTGGAGCGCCTGAAAGCAGGCTTCAACTATATGGTGATTTTGATACATACGTAAAATCAAGGGAGTAATGCTATGTGTAGATGCAGGGATTGTCAGCGCAAAATCTTACTCATGGATGGAGAAGAAGTAGTTTGCAGTCTTGGGATTATGTTTAGCGATATGGACAGTCTTGACAACGGTTGCAGGGCTTTTCGTGAGGAGGTGGATTTTGATCAATGCGATAATGAAGTATTTATGCAAGTCAGGTGAGAACTAGGCGTCATGAAAAACACGAAAAAAGTTTGTGATTCACTACAGAAAAAATTTGAAGCTGAGTATATGGCGCTTATGCTTGAAGGAAGAAGCCCAGATGATGTTGGAAACGGATATATTAGTTTTCTAATTTGTAATGGTAATTTTGTTTTGTGCTATGAAGCCGGATTTAGGAATAGATTTACCGGAGCAGCAAAGGATCGCTGCTGGAATTACACAGTAAATGAGTATACTGAGTATATTTATCGATCAACATCGTGGAGTTTCTATATTACTCCGGCAGCAAGAAATTGGAGGTAGGTATGGACAACAGAAAGAAAATAGCCGCAATAGCTGGAGTTGTTATAGTTATCATTGTCCTGATTGCAGCTATCATGTTTTCTTTACGCGGAGATCAAGAAAATGTAGGCGACGGGCAGTCAAGCGGTAACAGCATAACAAATAGTGAGGAACAGACATCCAGCATGAAGTGGGCAGACAGGGTAGAACAGCAAGCAGATAATTCTGAGACCTTAGAAGATAATGATTCTTTGGTGTATATCTCTTGGCTGGATAAGAATAGTTTTGTAGGTGGCTATCACTATCGTGGACTTTTTGAGGGTTGGACAGACAGCGGACGCATGATTGTAAATGGTTTACTAGGCACGCATCCATCAGGTGTATTTCCTACAATTGGTGTGCCAGATGATATTTATACCGATGGGTTTCAAGACAGTCCACTGGATGCACAGTTATATGACTATGTTGAGGTTGTGACTAACAGCGCATATGAGCTAATTGGTTTTAGAAATTTTGGGAATA
>ERZ1643251.4365-NODE-4365-length-12367-cov-18.798246_pt1 | contig 12367 bp, 11 predicted proteins | sample MGYA00579261_ERZ1643251 | MGnify/ENA primary metagenome ERZ1643251 (study PRJEB29033, sample SAMEA4952267) | chicken gut metagenome | biome: Broiler Chicken; feature: Gastrointestinal Tract; material: Caecum | place: Ireland | collected 2018 | study: Broiler... | reverse complement strand
ATTTAGTTCGAACAGATACGTCATTGGTGCAGATGGCCGGAATCGAACCGGCACGGTTTATTCAACCGCAGGATTTTAAGTCCTGTGCGTCTGCCAGTTCCGCCACATCTGCATTTATTTGAACTGACAAGATATATTGTACTACGTTTCTTTGTATTTTGTCAAGAAAATTTTTAAATTTTATTCAATTTTTTGCCTCCACATTTTTTTGAACTACTAACAATTTTTTCGAATTCGTAATTTTAGTATTTCTCATCTATCAAACGAATTTCATCATTTACGCAATCTCTTATAAAAGCACAATGTCATAAACCATTTTTCTTTTCTAATTATATCTTAATTATATCATTATTAAAAAACAAAATAAGCAGGGATAATTCCCTACCTATTTCTATGAATTCATAGATTCTATTAAAACCTAAATTATTTCTTGTTTACTAAATCTTTTAAAGCTTTTCCTGCTTTGAATACAGGTGCTTTAGATGCAGGTATTTTTATTTCTTCCTTAGTTTGTGGATTTCTACCTTTTCTAGCAGCTCTTTTTCTAACTTCGAAAGAACCAAATCCAACTAATTGAATTTTGTCTCCCTTAACTAATGATTCTGTTACAACTTCTGTAAAAGCATTTAATGATGCTTCAGCATCTTTTTTTGTTGCTCCTGTTTTAGCTGCTATAGCTGCTACTAAATCTGATTTGTTCATCTTTCATTACCTCCTATAAGATTTTATATGTAGAATACTTGAGCAATATCTACTAGTATCATTATTCGCCATTCTTGTATAAAATCCTTCTTTTTTTTCATTTTATTTTTTATCAAACCATTTATTTTCTAGGCTTTCGTTCTGTTCTTTGCTCGTAATCGGCCTTTTTCTAGGCTTCCGCGATTTTTACTCTTGAAATTTCTTCAAAAATTTACTTCCATATGGAATCATACAAATTTCTTTTTTTGAAAAAATTTTTAATATAATTAACATTATAAAATAGATAAAAATTGCAAATATCATGGTAATAACTAATGTTAAATTTGCACTAATAACATTTAGTAATATATTATAAATTACTTTTGAACTCACTGCCATTACTAATACCGCAATAACAGGTTTTACTATAAATTTGCTTTTTTCTAGCTTAAGTCCTATTTGCTTTTTCAAAACAAATAATTCTATTATCAATACAACCATGTGACATACAACTGAAGACAATGCTGCTCCCGCTGTTCCTCCTAATATAAATATCTCACTATTTATTGGAACTAAAATTAAGTTTAATATTAACTTAACTATACCACCTATAGCTAATGCAATTGCTGGAACAAAAACCTTCCCAATTCCATGTAAAGCGGCTCCTACAGTCTGCTCTATCAAAATAAAAATTATTCCTAAACAACTTATTTGATATATAAACTCTCCTGATGAAGCATTTGGAAATAATAGTAGCAAAATTTGCTTGGCATACAAAATCATACCGATCATACATGGAAGTCCTATTAAAATACTAACCAAAATAGAAAATTTTATACGCTTTTCTGCTGTTTTTTTATCTCCCTTTGCAGTTGCCTTTGACATTGCAGGAATTAATGCTGTTGCAAACGCCATATTAAAAGACATCGGTATTGTAACTAAAGTCTCAACTTTTCCACTTAGTATACCATATTGTATCTTTGCAGCTTCTTCAGACATAAAATTTTTAAGACCTCTTACCACAGTCATAGAATCTATATTTCTATTAAGAGCTCCAAATATAGCTCCTAAAGACATTGGTATTGAGACAGACAATATTTGTTTTATGGTTTTTCTAATTCTAGTTGGTTTATAATTAACTGTACTTTTTATTTCACTTGCAACTATTGGTCTAATTGTTCTATAATAATTTACCAGATACATAAAGCAGGTACACGCAGATAAACTCGTAGCTAAATTGGCACCTGCCGCCATAACTACAGTATCCATGCCTGAAATTATACTTAATGAATTTACAATTAATATAGTAAATAATGTTTTAAATATTTGTTCCAAGCTTTGAGACCTTGCCGTAACTGTTATATTTTCTCTACCATTAAAATATCCTCTTATTACAGCAATTACTGATACAAAAAATATAGATGGTGAAAGGGTTACAAGTGCCATTTCTGCTTCTGGTATTTGTAAAAATACGTTTGATATTGTATGCGCACCAAGAAAGAGTATCATTGAGCAGCAAAAACCTATTAACGAAAATGTTACTAAAGCAATTTTAAAAACCTTATGTGCACCTCGATGATCTCCTACTGCAACTCTTTCTGATACTAACTTTGCTAAAGCATTTGGTACACCCATTGCGGAAATTGTAAGCAATAATGTATATACTTGAAATCCGCTACTATATATAGCATTTCCTTTATCACCAAATCCTTCTTTGTTTGTTAAATACAGCTTATACACTAACCCCAAAACTTTTACAAATACTTGTGATATCATTAACACAACAACACTTTGCATAAAAGTTTCTTTTTTTAATTTTTTTCTTTTCATTTTACTCCTTTTTATGTCCTTCCTAGGTTATTTAATTTTATTAAAATTCTTTAATAATTATGCAAAATAGTTGAAGTATATAGACTCTAAAAAAATGTAGAAATAAGTGTAAATTCAGCAACTTTTTTTATAAAATCTATTGTATTTTTTGTCATTTTATAAGATAATATATATGTATAATAATAACGTTGAAAGCGGTGAATTATTTGAAAGTAATAGACAAGTTTTTAAAATTTCTCAAAACAGATAGAAATACATTTGTAACTTACATATTAGCATTAATCTCAGCATATATAATGGTAGATAGAATTGTTGAAATGCTATTTATAATATTTACTGGGGTATCTTATTCTTATTGGGGACCAATAGAATACACATTATCATTTGCATGTATCGCATTTGCTTTTTTTATTTCTTTTGGTTCTAAATTTGCTAAGAATGATAGAGATAAAATTAGAATATTCCACGTATTTTGCATATCACTTTATATAGTAGCAATTTCAGCTTGTGTGCAATGGCTAAATCAAGCGTTATGGCTTGGATTGCTATCACTTCCAAACTTTCCTGGATTAGTAAGTGAATTTCATGACTTATTCTTTCCAGCTTTAACAGCACTTGGAATTTACTTTCCAATTACTACATTTTATAAACTATTCAAATGGTTAACATTCACAGTTGATGATAGTAAAGATACAGTAGATTCTATATGTGATTATGGTGGTATTAGTTTAGCAACTACAAGTAAAGATCATGGAGTATATTCATGTGATGTTAAAATTTGTACAGATTCAGAAACCGGTGACAATGTAAAAATTCCTGAAGCCAAAAGATTTGAGTCTTTACTTGCTGTAGGTGTATCTGGCTCTGGAAAAACTTCAATGATATATGAACCAATGATAGCTATAGATATTAATAAAAAGTTTTTCTTTAAAGAAGTTTCTAAAGAATTAGGATTTACAGCATTAAAAACTAGAATTGCTACATTAAATTGCCCATACGATAACGAATACATTAATAAAAACTTCAATTTATCAATGCTTATACCAAATCCAGACAAAATAGATGTATATAAAAAATATATGAGCAAAATGATATTAGCTTCTAGTGGAGAAAATATTGTATACAGAGATTTAGGACTTACATATGTTTCTGCCGAACCAGAATCAACAAGTAAAATTATAAAGATTATACAAAACTACAACTTACCTGTTAATATTGTCGATCCTGGAAGCAATGACTCAGTTGGTATTAATCCATTTGTATATAAAGACCCTATTAAAACAGGTATTGCAATTTCCAGTGTACTAAAAGGATTATTTGCATATCATAGACCAGATTTACAAATGGCATTTAGAGAAAATGCTGCTATACAAATTATAGAAAACCTATCTATATTGTTAAAAGAAATGTATCCAAGACAAAATAGTGGAGCTTTGCCTACTTTGGAAGATATGCTAAATTTATTAAATGACTTCTCACTAGTGCAACAAATGACTGAGGACATGAAGCAAATTCCAGAACTTGCAGAAAAATATAAAATACTTATAAAATATTTTGAAAGTAACTTCTACGAAAACGGAATTGATATTACTAGTACAAAACAATCTGTATTTACTGCTTCTACAGAATTAGACAATTTATTAAGATATCCTGGTGTAAAAAATGTTTTATGTAATAGAAACAATAATATAGACTTTGACAAAGCTTTATCAGAAGGTCAAATAACTATTGTATGTACAAGAAGAGGTGATTTAGGAGCCACAGCTCATAAAGCTTTTGGATTATTCTTCTTGTTATTAATGCAACAATCTGTTTTAGCAAGACCTGGAAATGACAACACAAGGATTCCTCACTTCTTATATATAGATGACTTTCCAGATTTTGTTTGTAAAGCTATTGAACCAGTATATACAATTTATAGAAAATATAAAGTTGCAACTGTTTTGGATGCCCAAAACTTGTCTCAATTAGAAGGATCTATGGGAGATTCTGGTGCTCAGAAAATGAAAGAAACAATTTTAGCAAACTGTGTTAACAAAGTTATATTTGGTAATGGTCTTCCAGAAGATATTGAATGGTGGCAAAAAGAAATGCAAGACAAGAGAGAATGGGTATGGAGCAGCACAATGGATGGAAGTAAAAATGAGTACGATCCAAAAATGAGTGGTATAAAATATGCTTGGATACCAAATTATACAGCTGGTAAAATTAAATCTTTAAAAGGAAAACAAATTATATATAAAGTTAAAGCACTTAATGGTAAGAGTTCAGTTGGTAAGGGTAACTTAGACTTTATAGATCCAAAATATAAGGCTCCAAAAAGTATTAAAAAATATGATTTCTTAAAATATACAACTGGTATCTCAGATGCTGAAAAAGCTAACCAGTTATTTGAAAAAGCAAAAGGTAACTTTGAAGCTGTAACAAAACTAAACGATGTTTATACAACAGATGATGAATTTGACCCAATTCAAACAAACACTAAAAATTCAAGCTTCCTATTTAATAATAATGACGCAATAGTTGTTAATTTTAAAAAAAAGAATAAAAAAGAAGAATAAATTATAATTATTAATATAAAATAATATAAAAAATGATGGCTATATAAATAAATAGCCATCATTTTTTAGTTTTTATAATATAAGAACTAAAGACATTACTTGTCTTTAGCTCATTTTCTTTTATATTTATATCTTTCATATTTATTATATTCCTAATAATTTAACCTCTATATCTAGCATTCTATACTTTCCAGTTGCCTCATCTATTTTAAACTCTACTAAAGTTTTCTCTAATGTCTCTTCATTTTGTCTTAAATCTGTAGTAAAATATAATTTTATATTTGATATTTCCATATGATTTAATACTATTGTTTTAAAAGTTTCTGCCATATGTCTTTCGTCTTCGCAAACTATAATTAATTGTGGTAAGCTCATATATCCAGAATCTCCAACTTGAAAGTTTTCATAGAAGTCTTTATAAAGTTTCATCTTATCTACAAGTTTCTTTTCCCATTCTTCTTCTCTTCTTACAACTTCAAAAATAAACTCTATAGATTTATTATTTTTAGTTAATTTTACACTTCCACCTGTTGCCTTAAATGTTTTTCCATTTTGTTTTGCTGTAAAAGATGGCTTTGGTGTATAAGAGTCAAATGCAGATACTTTTCTTAAATAAGCAATAATTACTTGATTACCTGCCAGTCTCTTCTTTACCATTGCTACAGGTTTTGTATTATCTGTAGGTTGCCATTTACATTCAATACCTCTAGAGTTCAGCAAATATTTACCCATTTTCTCTAGAGAATATACACGATATACTCCTTTTCCGTCTTTACAATCAAAATAATATCTAGTTAAGATTTTAGATTTTGTTAGCTGTTCTAACTTATTATTTAATTTATCTTGTGAATCAATTTCTATATGTTCCCATTCTAGCATTTGAAATATTTGTCTTGATGTCATAAACTCAAATTTATTTACTAATTCCAATATTTTAAAATGCAAATCATTTATATGACCAACATTTATTTTATGTATAATTTGATTCATTGAAACATATCCGTCTTTTCCGTCAAATACCTTTATTTCACCAGGTCTTATTGCAAATGGTGATACGGTTGCTTTTATTTCATTATCTTCTACCATTTTATCCTCCTTAACTTTTCCTAGTATATTTTAACACATTATTTATTTTGTGTCCAATAATGATTTTATTTCGTTTGGTTTTAAATATCTCCATGTTCCTAATCTTAGATCCTTTACTGAAATATTACCTATTTTCGTTCTATGAAGCGCAAGCACTTTCCTACCAATTGCTTCACACATTTTTCTTACTTCTCTATTTTTACCTTCGTGTATTATAATTTCGACTCTTGAAAGGTCTTTTTCTTTATCTATTCTAAGTATTTTTACTTTAGCTTTTCCAGTAATATAGTCATCTACTTTTACACCACTTTTTAAGTTTTCCACTTCGTCATCTGTAATTTGTCCTTTTAAAGTAACATTATACGTTTTTTCTACTTCATATTTTGGATGTGTTATTTTATATATAAAATCCCCATCATTGCTTAATATTATTGCTCCTGAAGTATACATATCTAATCTACCAACAGGTAATACCTTTTCTTTTACCTTAACTAAATCTAATACAGTATTTCTATTAAATTGATCTTTTGTAGTAGTTACATACCCTATTGGTTTATTTAATAATATATACACCTTTTTACCTGCTATATTAGATATTTTCTTGTCATCTACTTCAATTATATCTTTAGATGGATTTATTTTAGTTCCTAGTTCTGTTACAACTTCCCCGTTTACTTTTATTCTCCCCGAAGAGATATACTCTTCCGCTTTTCTTCTAGAACAAATTCCTTGGTTCGCTATAAACTTTTGTAATCTTTCTTCTTCCAAAATTACCTCCATTATTTTTATCGCTTTGCTAATTTAAGTTTTATTACATTTTTTATTTAATTCTTATTTAACTTTTATTTTCTATACCATCTAATTCTTCTAGCACTTCATTAAAATATGCTGGCAAAGGGGCTTCAAAATGCATTAGTTTTCCTGTAATTGGATGTTTAAATTCTAGCTCTTTGGCATGTAACATTTGTCCTTCTACTCCAAAATCATTTTTTCCATTTGAATATACAGTATCTCCAACAACAGGATATCCTATATGTGACATATGTACTCTTATTTGGTGTGTTCTTCCTGTATCAATTTTTACTTGTATAAAAGTATATTTATTATATCTCTTTAAAACTTTAAAATGGGTTACCGCTTCTTTTCCATTTTTATCCACGGCCATCTTTTTTCTATCTTTTGTGCTTCTTCCTATTGGCATATTTATTGTTGCCTCATTTTCTGGAATAACACCTCTTACTAAGGCTACATATATCTTCTTAACATCTCTATTTTTTATCTGTTCTGATAAATTTATATGTGCCTTATCATTTTTAGCAATAACTAATAATCCAGATGTATCTTTGTCTATTCTATGTACAATTCCTGGTCTTATTTCTCCACCTATACCAGAAAGGCTATCTCCACAATGTGCCATTATAGCATTTACTAATGTTCCGTCTGGATTACCATTTCCAGGATGCACTACCATTCCTTTAGGCTTATTTACAACTAATATGTCGCCATCTTCATATACAATATCTAGTGGTATGTCTTGCTTTTTTAGCCCACTTTCTTCTGGTTTTGGAATCTCTATTGTTATATTATCTCCAATTTGAACCTTATAAGATTCTTTTTCTTCTTTATTATTTACTAGTACATTTCCACTTTTTATTAACTTTTGCACCATACTTCTAGATAAATCCTCTATTAAATTTGCTATATAAGCATCAAGCCTTGTCCCAGATTCATCTACTGATACATTTTTTACTAAACTAGTCTTCTTTCTGTCCTTTTCTTCTGCTTCTTGCCTTTTCTTCTCTTTCTCTGCTTTTTGCAAGTCTATCCCTTCTCTCTTTTAATTGTTCGCTTGTAAGTATTGCTGCAAAAAACGCAAATAATATCCATCCACCTACAATACATATATCTGCAAAATTAAACTTCGGAAAATTAACCAATGGAGAAATATCTATAAAATCTACTACTCCACCCCTAAATACTCTATCAATTAAATTACTAATTCCCCCTGCTAGTATAAGTGACAACGCTACACTAGCTTTAATTTCTACCTTTTCCTTATTTACTACTAAAAACCTTACTAGTAAAAATATAACAATAATATTAATTAATAAAAACATACTAGTATCAGAGCCAATTCCAAAAGCTCCTCCTGAATTTTTTATATAAGTAAAGTTTAAAATACCTCTTATAACCTCAACTGTACCCTCATTTGCAATGTCAATTGCAATAGCTTTTATAATTTGGTCTATTAATACTATTAAAAAAATAAATACTATTGTTAACTTTGACCTAGTCATGAAATGTTTCTTATCCATATTTCCTCATTTCAATTTTTTAATCTTCTGCTACTCTTTGATAAAATACAAAATTATCATCGCTGTATAATTCAACATAGTTATCATCTCTTGATACAAACATATTTAATTTAGAATTTTTTCTTATTAAAACATGTGTTATATTATATTTTTTAAATTCATCCTCATAGTATACTCCAATATTAGATGTATTAATATAATCTGAGAAGATATCTCTTCCGTCATAATCTCCATCTTCTTGTTTTACTCCATTAAATTGTGGAGTATATAAGTCAGCTCTAGAATCTATAAATACTGGTATGCCTCTAAATAATAAATAACTTCCATAATTATACTCATTATAAATTCTCATAGATGATAAGTCAACATTCTCTAAAATGTAATCTGAAGCTTGTACAGGATATGTATTTTCATCTACAAATTTATCATCTAGCTTTGGTTTTAATATATTAAAACTAATTAATATTACTATCAGAATTGTTATTAACTTACCATATATAGTATTTATAGACTTAAGAAGTTTTTCTTCTCCACCTGCATCATATTTTTCGAAGAAACTAGCTACAATTCTTGCAAAAACAATTCCTCCAATAATATCAAACAAAGAAACCTGTCTTCTAGACATAAATGATAAGTATAGAAGTCCACCTAGCATAAATAAATCGCCTAATTTAATTTTAGTATCTGTAAAAGTTAGCAACGCTAAAACTAATACTATGCAAACCATCATTCCCACATTATTAATTAATGTAAGTGGTTGATGTTCGCTTATATTGTCCATAGTATTTCCTTCCATGGTTTTAAACAAGTAAGTATATGGAGTATCTCCTAAAGGTGTTAAGAGCCCTGTAAAAGCACATATTATCATAATTAATATAAGCCATTTTACAGCATCTTGTTTTTCTATTGTTATCTTGTATGGGTTATTTCTTCTTCTCTCTGCGTTTTTTTCTGATTTTTCTTGTGACTCTTTTATTTCTATTAATTTTTGTTTAACATTTTCAATTTTCTCATCTAAATTTTTTATATCTTTTTTATTTAACTTTGCCTTTTCTAATTTCTTTAATTTTAATTCTTTAATTTTTTTATTAATTTTATAGCATAACTTTGATCTACTAATAAGTGCAATTATATATTGAACTATATATGGCAAATATAATACAAAATAGAAAGGCCAAACTGCAACATGTAAGTTAGCTATTAAAATAGAAATAACTATTAATCCTATCGCATATCGTTTTTTCTTTGAAGATAAAAACCCTTCTATAAATAGTATTGTCAATGCAAAAAGAATAAATGTAACAAGCTGTGCCCTTGCAGCAATAAAGTTTTTTAACAAATACATTATCCCCATAGTAATCAGGAAAGATGCTATATTATGCTTACTAATTTTTACGCATGCCATATATATAACTAGCCCCAATATTACTGATAATAATGCTGTTAATATATATACAGCTGTAAATCCTCCAATTTCAACGTTTTCGCCTAATTGATATACCAAATAAGTTCCAACATCATATAACCAGTGTGGATATGTGTATGGTAAGTCCTCATGCCATGAAAAGTGATCTTTCATGTCTATGGTCCCAGTTTCTACGATATCCTCACCTATTGCAATTGTATAATATGTATCATTTTGAAAAGTAACTGGAGTTAACGCAATGCTAAATATTATTATTGCAAAAATTGCTAATATATTGAATTTAATTTTATCAATTTTTATGCTTTTTTCATCTATTATAGCTTCGTTTTCTAAAGTTTCTCCAGTTTTGTTTTCTTCAATAGTTTGCTTATTGTTTTCCTTTTCTTCATTCTTGTTCATTTTCTCTTTTTTATCTTCTTCCATAATCTGCCTTTCCTTGCTTTTAATTTGCTATATTATATCAAAAAAGCACCTGTTTATACAAGTGCTTTTATTGGTTAATTTATTTATATATTCATTATCCTTTTATTTGTTTTGCAACTTCTTCTGCAAAGTTTTCTTCTTTTTTAGCTAGCCCTTCACCTTTTTCAAATCTAACAAATCTATTTAATTTTGCTCCTTTTGATGCAACTAATTTTCCTACTGTTGTATCTGGATCTTTAACAAATTCTTGGTCTACTAAGCATATTTCTGAATAGAATTTTCCAATTCTTCCTTGAACAATCTTTTCTGCTATTTGTTCTGGTTTTCCTTCATTCATAGCTTGAGCTTTTAATATTTCCATCTCTTTGTCTAATCTTTCAGCTGGAACAGATTCTCTATCTAAGAATTCTGGTTTTGCAGCAGCAATTTGCATACAAACATCTTTTGCTAAAGTTTCATCTCCGCCTGTAATGTCTAATAGAACACCAATTTTTCCTTCTCCGTGAATATAGCTTTCTACCATTCCTTCTGTTTCAAATCTTTCAAATCTTCTAATAGACATATTTTCGCCTATTGTAGCTATTTTATTTGTTAATACTTCTTGAACTGTTTTATCTGGTTCAGCAATAGATTTTTGAGCTAATAATTCTTCTACATCTGTTGGGTTTTTCTCAGCAACTTGTTTTACAACATCTGCAACAAATTGTTTAAATTCATCGTTTTTAGCAACGAAATCTGTCTCTGCATTAACTTCTACAACTGCTCCTACTTTTTTGTCATCTGATACATATGCTGCAACTAAACCTTCTGAAGCAATTCTGTCTGCCTTTTTAGCAGCCTTTGCTATTCCTCTTTCACGTAATAATTCAATTGCTTTTTCTTCATCTCCATTTGTTTCTGTTAAAACTTTTTTGCAGTCCATCATACCTGCACCTGTTTTTTCTCTAAGCTCTTTAACTTGACTTGCTGTAATCATTTTTTAACCTCCCTATTATTCATTTAAAAAGACATTTCTTACAAATTTATACACTTTGAAACACTATAGTTTCTTTGGTTAGAATTTGTTTTAAGAAATGCCTCCTTTATTATTTATTTTATAAATTATTTATTTTCCTCAGAATTTTCTTCTGCTGCTACAACCTCTTCCATGCTTTCTGGTTTAGATTCTTCTGCCATTTTTTCTTGTGCATCTACTTCTTGTTCCATAGACTCACCTTGTTTTCCTTCAATAACTGCATTTGCCATTACATCCATAATTAATTTAACAGCACGAATAGCATCGTCATTTCCTGGAATTGGGTAATCTACATCTTCTGGATTGCAGTTTGTATCTACTAAACCTATAACAGGTATTCCTAATTTTCTAGCCTCTAAAATAGCTATTTTTTCTTTATTAGGATCTACTACAAACATAACTCCTGGTAGCTCTGTCATCTCTTTAATTCCACCAAGGTTTCTTTCAAGTTTTTCCATTTCTTTCTTTAAAAGAATTACTTCTTTCTTTGGTAAAACTTCAAAAGTTCCATCTTCTTGCATTTTTTCAATATCTGTTAATCTTTTAACTCTATTTCTGATAGTTTTGAAGTTTGTTAAAGTTCCTCCTAACCATCTTTGATTAACATAGTACATACCACATTTTTCTGCAGCTTCTTTAGCACATTCTTGTGCTTGTTTTTTAGTTCCTACAAAAAGAACTGTTTTTCCTTCTTCAGCTTGATTTTTTAAAAAATCATAAGCCTCGTCTAATTTTTTTGATGACTTTTGTAAGTCAATAATATGGATACCATTTCTAGCTTGGAATATATATTCAGCCATTTTAGGGTTCCATCTTCTTGTTTGATGTCCGAAATGAACACCAGCTTCTAGTAATTGTTTCATTGCAACTACTGACATATTCTATTCCTCCTTTTAGTTATTTCCTCCATATAGCTTTAAACACATAAACCAACTTGATACTTCAAGCACTATTTTATGCTAACTATATGTGTGTATTTTTCAACGCTTATAATTATAACACAAAAAGTGCTGCAATTGCAACACTTTTT
>ERZ1643251.4363-NODE-4363-length-12375-cov-10.033604_pt1 | contig 12375 bp, 14 predicted proteins | sample MGYA00579261_ERZ1643251 | MGnify/ENA primary metagenome ERZ1643251 (study PRJEB29033, sample SAMEA4952267) | chicken gut metagenome | biome: Broiler Chicken; feature: Gastrointestinal Tract; material: Caecum | place: Ireland | collected 2018 | study: Broiler... | reverse complement strand
GAGTGCTGGGATCTGTTCTTCTGGTGCAACGATTTTAGCAATACGCTTCATGGCTTCGGTCTGTCTGGACGGGATTATTCCTATTTCACATTGACCTTCAACGAGAAGCAGTCCGTTGAAAAACGTGCGGACACTTGCCAGCGGCTATTGGAGTTTATGGAGCAGCACTTCCACGACAATCCCAACTTGGATATTGTGGTGCAGCACTGCGTCCGGTTCGATGATGAAAAGCTCCGTCAAGACACCAACAAGCTGAAAGCGTGTCTGGACGGACATCCTCATACCTTCAACGGAAAAGATGGGCGTCTCTTACTGAACAACGGAGTTCTGCTCTTCCGCCCCAAATACTCCAAGCGTAAGTTCTACCGCATGACCGATACTGAAATTCTTGACCTGTGCTGGGACCTGGGCCTGATCAATGAGGAACATACCGGCAGTCAGCCCACCAGTAGCTTTACCATGCCGGCTACGCTGGACTATGAGAAATATGGGATTGTCCATCCGATTCAGCTGCAAATCACTTCTTACCTGGAGGGTAATCTTGCGATTCAGATGGTGACATGGGAAGCTGGCTATCCCGAACCCTGGGCCTCCTTGACGGTAAATCTGGATGGACAGCGAAACAAGGACTGTGCCTTCATTGACACCAATGGAGACCCGGATTTCCCGGTCTGGCTGATACGGTACGGCCTGGCAATCCCCACCGGCGTCACCCAACGCAGCGGGTTCTGTGAGTATCCGGAGTACCGATTCCGGGCAGAACGGCTACAAGAGCTCGATCCGGATGGATATGCGGAATATCTGCGCTTTCTTGAAGGGAGGCATACGGTATGAAATACAAGAAAGTATATGATGTCCTCAACGAGCGTCATCTGCGCATCCCCGGATTCCAATATTCCGATCATAGCGGATGGCGTTCACCGCACCAGTCCTACATGACGTTCCAGCGCCCGCTATGGATCATTGCTGAAGACCCGGCCGCCGGCAGGCGGATCTGGATTACTCAGGAGCGTGCAAAACTGAGCATCACAGTGGGGCCAATGGACGAGCACGGCCACAATTATGGTCATGCCCGCATGATTTTTTGCAGAAATCAGACGGCATTGGTCTCTGAGCTGAATCGGCTCTTTGCCGATGCCCCAGCCACGGCGTAATCAAAAGTGAAAGGAGTACAAATCATGAAAATCCAAGTATATCCCAAAGACTTGCTGGAGAAATCCTGGAAAAGCGATAAGAAGCTCTATGTGGATGGCGATGCAATCCAGTCGCCGAAATGCCTGCGCTGTGGAGCCCCTCTGGCAGTCCACCTGATGGTCAACGCTCTTAGCCGTTATGCGGATGTGCAGATCTGCCAAGCCTGCGGTATGGATGAAGCCCTTCGGGATGCCGCTCATACTCCCTTGCCTCTCACAGAATGGGACGCAGTAAAGAGCGGTAGACTACCGGGGGCAAATCAAGAAGATGTGTGCTATTTAAGCACCGTCTGCACTTTTGAGGAAGTGTTTCAGCATACCGATACACCGCCCATGCAGGTCATTAAGCGGCCTGTCAGTGAGGTGGCCTACTCCCGCTCCGATTATGATGGATGCCGGTGGTGGACAACATGGCACAATGAATGGGAGCAGAAACCGACTCCCGAACTGGTGAAGGAGATTGATGAATTCCAAGCTCCCCTGTTCCAACTGCCGGGCTTCAAAACCCTGGACACCATGAAGCGGTTTTGCCGGTATGCCCAGGCCACAAGTGAACCAACAGAATTCAATTTCTACTCCGAAACGAAACACCTGTATATATGGATTCGGCTGATTACCCGATTCCGGGATTACAATGTATATGTCCACTACTATGATAAGGCATCAATTCAAAGATAATATGTTTTCAGCATAGGATTTCACACTACTAAATAATAGGCCTGTCGCAAAATGCAGATTTCAGGCCAAACCGCAAAATTGAAATACCAAAAAGTTACCGAGAACCGCAACTCTAGCGGCTCTCGGTAACTTTTTGTTTGCCTTAATTTTTATAAATTCTATTTTGCGACAAGCCCTCTATCCTCTCTTTTAAAACAGATTGGCATAACCCATGATGAAAACGCCGAGTTTCAGGTTGAAGTAAAACTGTAGGTTTCGTGGTATAAGTATTCACAGTCTGAGTTCAATCATATGAGTTGTGCTATCCCTGCCAATTCGAATGGTAAATCACATTTTACACTTTACTTAGAAAGAGAAAATGGCAAGAAAGTCATTGGATTTGATTTTGACATTAGCGTGACTGGCAATCCTGGTAATACCAGAACGGTATAATGTGTCCAAAATGATGTTGTAGATTCGTTATAGAAGTTAAAACCAAGCAAAAAGATACGAAGAGACCATTTCAAAAAGTCAAGAAATGCTTCAGCAGCACACTCCTAATTCGGCAAATAGGAAAGATTTTCTTATTTGCTGTGCCTCACGGGGGAATCACAATGAAAACAACTACTATCATCCATATTGAGGATCTGACAGAAATGCAGGAATCTTTGCTCCAACAGCTACTTCAGGCTTGTGAAACTGAATATATTGAAGTATATGAAGACACCACTTCCATCCTACTGGTTGGAGAACTTCGAATTGATGCACAGCGACTTCAAGTATGGCGATCCGGCAATCCAGTGGAACTGACTCCAATGGAATTTGATATTCTTCACTTACTAGCTCGGCGTCCAGGACAGGTATTTTCAGCTCGGCAGATTTATGAGTCTGTAATGTCAGCATCCGCAGAGGGCAGTTGGACAGGGATTAGCAACATGGTTTACAAACTTCGGCGCAAGTTAGGTCCAAACATTATTGAAACAGTGAGAAATATAGGTTACCGTTTTCCTACCAAATAGTCAAACAACGCTGCTCAAATCTATTGAGGCAGCGTTGTTTTGTTATCAAAAAATTTTAGTTTTCTACTTCCACATTGAGATGATTAGCAATTTCCTCTACAGACATCCCATTTTTCATCGCCAGTTTAACGATTTCTTGAATCTTTTGCTTTTTGGTTTTGCGGGATTTACGCGGCAATTTAGGAGCAAGGATATCTTTCTTTTTAGCTTCTAATGCCATAATGCGTTCATGAACAGCGGTGATCTTGGCATCATACTCGCCAATGACCACTTGTTTTTTGGCTTCAAGCTCTGAGATAGACTGATTCAGCTTTTCAATTTTGCTGCTTACCTCTGCTGCTCTTTCCTCTGGGGTACGACGAGGCCGTTTGTTTTCAGACTCTACCATTGGAATCACCTTTCTTTTATTTCAAGTTTTGGGTATGTATCTAAAGTTTATCACGCCAAACAACAAAACTCAAGTTACCAAAAAGACTATCCTCTGTATTTTGGATTCTTTGAAAAGCCACATATCTTTTCAAAACAGTTTCTTATTTTAGTAAAGGACATATCAAATTCGATTGATACACCTTGAGATATTTTCCACAAGAAGCTGCCTGTTTTTATGGCAATCTGCGGCTCTCATTGTACGAGTACGAAATATTAGCATCTTGACAGAGACTTGTTGGAAACTCGACGTCGCTGCGTATATACAGGTAAACGCATGATAAATCCCTAACTGAATTGCACCGGAAATTGCATATGACCTATTCTAGATTTTATCGCTATCGAAATCGATATATGTCTAAAAAGGAAAATCTTTAAGCCCACGGGAAAAGCTCCGAGTTTAATGGCTCGGAGCCTTTCTCATTTGCTTAAATGAATATCTACCACCGGAATTGTTTGATACACTTCAGAACAATCAAACACATCTCTTGGTACAGATCTTCATCCAATTGACCTTGAATAATCGAATTTTTGATGAGGAGCGGACGATACATCTGCAGGATCTCCGCAACAGCGTGTTCATCTCCATCCTGTGCATATTTGAGTAATTGCTCGAAATTCATTTTGTTTTCACCTCTTCATTCTATCTCTGATTTTTTTAATTGCCCTGTAGTAAATTGAGGCAACACCTTTGTAACTAATATTCAATTCAGAGGCAAGTTCGTCAAAGGGCTTCTCCTTCACAGCTCTCTCTAACAGAATGTAAAGTTCACGCTCATTGAGTTGGTTTAGTGCACTCCATAATGAGGTGTTATCCAATGTATGCATAATTGGGAAGCATTTCAGCTCTCCCTGTTCCGCTTCAATTGTGGAATATACTGTTTCATCCACAATTATCTCATGCTCCATATGTATATAATACTTTTTCAAGTATTCTTTCTTTTTTCTCCTGATTGCTGTTAATAAGTAACCCGTAAAATGGTTCTGTATTTCATCTTTCGCTGTATAGCTATTGTTTTTTTTCCACATATCAGTTCCTCCAAAACCGAGAATTTTACAATTTCTTGATTTTGGAGGTGAGCGACATCTGACGAGTGGCTTTTTAAGGTGATACTCGAAAAAGCGACCTTTTCCACGATATAAAAACGATGGAACGGCCGCAAACACATAAAGAAATCTGCTATTAACTTCAGATCTAGCAGGCGGAGGTTTATCACTGGATTCGCGAAATTCCCGCCTTGCCCCCCGATACAGAAATCGAAAGTTTAATCCTTCGCAGTAAGCAGTGTATAGAAATGTCAGCAAATTGGCGGCATTCTTTATGTGCATGCTCTTTTTCCACGTCATGCACAACACCTTTTCCACCTAAACCATTTTTTCACACAAGTCTGTGAAATGATCAAAAAGCTTTTCTGTCAACTAAACGCAGTCATTAAAATAATTAGTGAGCTTTGTCGAAACCTGAAAGGCGGCAATTCTATTCTATGGTGAATAGAACTGCCGCCCTATATACAATAGTAACAAGTGAACAAAACATTATTTTATTATATAAACTTTCTCTTTTTCTTTTATTTACAGTGCCCACCTTTCCATGGCATTGTTTCTAATTCTATCAGATGATTTTCTCTCGAATTTCACCGGAACAAAAAATTTGTAAAAAGGCTCTTCAAAAATTGTCTTTTAAACTATTGTATAGGTTTTTGACATTAGAAATTGACACTTCTAAGGCTGGAAAATGAGTAGAGGCAGGTTGTTAGTAATAGCGGCGCAAAACTAAAAATAGTAAGTAATGAACTGTATTGTAACACCTATAGGTCGTTATTGTGACGACTGCTACCCAGTTATCGTATAAGTTATTCTACTCAAAAAGAAGTCAACAGTTTGGTTTTTCCTAATACCCAATATAGTTATGGGAATTCAACCATGTTCGCTTAACCTTTTGTTTTATAGTTGATAAAATATAACTATAGTATGAGGGGAGGCGAATGTATGAATCACTTTCTAATAGAATTTGGCGATTTACCCTGCCAGTGTAGGAAATAATTTTATCTTATATAAAAGGACTTACCCATAGAATCGATTACCTGCTTTTTGAAAAACGTTGACGTAGCCAAGGCATTTATCGCTTGATAAGTCTGATCCTTAATTAATCAAGGCATCTAATAAACATTGCAGGTAAGTTACCTTGCTGCTATACAAGATAAAAGGCGTGGGAGCACATCAGCGACCTAGCTCCTACGCCTCTTTTTGTAAGCAGTTGTCTTGCCCAGGCAGTTGATACATTTATTTACTTTACCACCCATGGCTTATCATATTATTTGTTTGATAACTGTTTTCACCTGTTGATTATGCAAATTCTATGGTAAAATAATATTGATGTAAACTGGAGGGTTCACATTATGATAGTTTATCTCGAAATGCTTGAAACTCCAGAAGAGAAGTCGAAATTTGAACAGCTCTATCTGGAGTATAGAAGTCTCATGTTCCATGTGGCTTTTGAAATATTACATAATGAAGAAGATGCCGAGGATGCTGTGCATCAAGCTTTTATCAAAATTGCAGAAAACATCAATAAGATTGATAATCCTGTGTGTCCAAAAACGCACGGTTATGTCGTTACTATAGTTGAGAACAAAGCAATAGATCAATATCGAAAAACGCTAAAATATAAAACGGTTGAATTGATTGAAGAAATTCAAGGTACAGATGTATATTATGAAGGTGATAGCGATTTGACAAAATGTATTCTAAAATTGCCAGCTAGATATCGAGAATTGATTCTACTACGTTACCATCAAGGATATAGTATTAGAGAAATCGCCAATATGATGGGGCTTTCCTTATCTGCTACAATCAAGCTAGATCAAAGAGCTAAGAGCAAATTGAAAAAACTATGTGAGGAGATGGGAATTCTGTGATTAGTCAAGAAATGCTTAAAAGGGCAGCTGCTGAAGCAGATCAGGCAATTAGGGATTCACTTCCCGATCCTGAAGAATGTGAACATGAGTTTTCTCCATCATTTCAAAAAAAGATGCATCGAATTTTTCGAAAAGTAAATCACCCCATAATTTATAAGTTGCCCAAGCAAGTAGCTTGCTTTGTCCTGGCTGTTATTCTTGCAAGTGGAACATGGCTAACTGTTGATGCTGAAGCAAGAGCTGCTTTTTTTTCATGGGTGCGTGAACAATATGAAACATTTGTTGAGTATAGGTTTATTGGACAAACTCAAACAGAGAGCACGAACACACAATATGAGCCTGAATGGCTACCTAAAGGTTTTTCGATACTAAAGCAATATGCTTCTTCTGAAAAAACTTATATAGTCTATGAAAATGCTGCCGGAGATCGCATAACTTTCTCCTATTTAAAAGGAGATGATGCTTTAAGCATGTTCCTTACTTCAGATTATGAAGAAATATATTCTGTTCAAGTTGATAACCATCCGGCAGAATTCTATTGCGCCAGTGAAGAATCGTCTGCCAATGCATTGGTTTGGATATCAGAAGAAGATACATGTTTCTGCATTGTGGGGGCCTTCCCTGAAGACACTCTGATAAGAATTGCTGAGAGTGTTCAAAAAAAATAATTTTTTTGTAAAACTACTGTCCAAAATGACCTTCTTCATACGTTTAAGAGATATAGACGTATGAAGGAGGTCATTTTTTTGAAAAAGCGTATTATTTCTATCTTTTTTGTTTTTCTTGTGGTTTTGTCTTCTGCGGCTACTGCCTATGCGGCTTCACCCTATGTGGCGCAAGTTGTCCCATCTATATCGTTTCAAGGGACAACTGCTAAATGTTCAGTGTTTATAGTAGCCGATAAATCTTCTGATTCAATTGATGCCACAATCAAGTTATGGCAAGGAAATCGATGTGTAAAGACTTGGAATGATTCTTCTACTGGCGATCTTGACTTTAGTGGCAAAATCAAAGTTACGAAGGGAAAAAACTACGAGTTGACTGTAGACGCAACCATTTCTGGTAAAAAGCTTCAAAGGTTTTCGATTGAAGGAACTTGCCCTTAATGCTATGAGATCCTGCTGATTGCGATACCATACATTTTTAAATTGAGGAACTCATACAACCGGTCGGAGGATGTCTTCAAGGAAGCATTCTCCTATCTGGTACCTATCCTCACAGATTAAAATTTTAAATCAAAGGAATGGAGGGAAGAAAATGAAGGTGGAATATAGAGTTCTAAAAAAAATAGTTTGTTTTCTTTCACCATTCAGAAAAAAAATAGCAATATCTTTTTTTCTTTCTCTAACAAATGCAGCATTATGTATTGTATTGCCGTTTTTGAGTAAGCTCTTGATTGATAATGGGATGATTAGCTTAAATTTAGCTAACATAGTTAAATATTCTTGCTGCATTACATGTATAGGAATAGTAATTCAGGTTTTCTCTTTTTTGCAGTCGAGAATACATATTAAAATTCAAAAAGATTTAAGCCAATCACTGGGGTATACTATTTTTAGGCATCTACTGCGGCTCAAAAGTGATTACTTTGATACAAAAGATTCATTTGAATTAATAAATGAAATTGAAACAGATGTTGATGAGATCACCCAAATGGCTAACGAGCAGTTTTTAGAAGTAATTGTAAATCTAATAAAAATGCTTGGTGCTTGTGGAGGTCTATTCTTTATAAATCCGATTCTAAGTTCGGTTGTCTTTATATTTATGATTATTCGATATGCTGTAGCAGAGTATTTGAGTTCTAAAAGAAGAAGTGCTTTTGAAAAGGACTTTCGTCTTTGCCAAGACATGGCGTTTTGGTATAGCGATACAATAAATGGACTGAGAACAATAAAGCTTTGGAATTTATACAAAGAAAAAGAAACTGAATTTGTCAAGATAAAATCAGAGCTTCTTTCTTCACATCAGAAAATTTCCGAAATTTTTGTTAAGGAGACTTTTTTTTCATCAACATTAGACGAGCTACTGACATTCGCACTATACTTTTTGGCAGGCATTTTATTGATAAAAGAAAAAATTTCGTTCGGCGAGTTCTTTTCCTTTATCGCTTACTCTCAGATAGCGATTCAACCAGTCTATATGCTGGTAGGCTTTAAATTTAAGATATTGCAGCTCGTTCCAAAACTTAAAAATTTTGAAGATTATCTGCAGTTATCTGAAGAAAGCAACCCCGATACAGTGAGATTTGATATCAAAGCAGTAGAGAGCATAGAGTTTCTAAATATTACTTGGCAAGTTGAAAATAGAGCTATTCTTAAGAATATCAACTTGAAATTTAATGCTGGACAAAAAATAGCTTTTATAGGACATAATGGTGCAGGTAAATCTACGCTTATAGATTTGATGCTGCGGTTAAAGGAACCTACGTCTGGGCAAATCCTTATAAACGGGGAAGATATTCAATCTTGGGACTTAAATGAATATCGACGTTTATTTTCGATTATAGAGCAGGAAGGTTTTCTGTTTAATTCTACAGTAGAACAAAATATTTTTTTAGGAGATTCAAAGCAGGAATTTCTCGATAATACTGATTGGGCCGTTAAGCAATTAGAAAGATTAGAAAGCGGCCTAAGTAGCAAAACAGGTAGTCGAGCAGCTCTCCTTTCTGGCGGTGAAAAACAAAAAATATTTTTGTTAAGGGCATTACAGAAACGATATGCAAAAATTCTGATATTGGATGAAGCTACATCAAATTATGATATGGCATCAGAGCATAAATTTGATCATCTAATAAGCTCCTTAACAAATTATGATATGATTTTTGTAATTACTCACCGGATTGAAATATTAAAATCTATGGATGTAATTGTTCTTTTAAACAATGGGAAAGTAGAGAAAGTTGGTAATTGGAACAGCTTAAAAGCTGAAATAGAAACATTAAATAAAGAAATTATTGGAGGGAAATAATATGGCAATTGTGTACAAAACATTCCAATGTGGTCATTGCTACTATGTCTACGACAGGAATTTTAACACCATCATTAGAATCACAAAAGAGGAGTATGATGTTTTATCTCTCCCAGACAATGATAGCAAAAAAATTGCACTTATACAAAAGTATCAAAATTATGGGTATCTTGATGAAAGTAAGCTAAAGCATATTGAAAACCCTTTTTTGCATTTTCTTGAGCCTTTTGAACAGAGACATTGTTCCCAACTGATTTTGCAGGTTACGCAAGACTGCAATTTGCGGTGCGAGTATTGCTTCTATGTAAATGAGTCATATTTGGGCAGAAGATATTCTGAGAAAAACATGGACTTTGAAACAGCCAAAAAGGCAATAGACTTTTTCCTTAAAAACTCAATTGCCAATGATAATGTGACTGTTTCATTTTATGGTGGAGAACCACTATTGCGTATGGATCTAATTAAACAATGTGTTGAGTATATTAGAAACAATCTGCAAAATCGGACAGCATCGTATTCTCTCACAACGAATGGAACACTGCTCACATTAGATAAGGCCAAATTCTTTTGGGAGAATAATTTTGATATTATGATTAGCCTAGACGGCGCAAAGGAAAATCATGATAAGCATAGAGTTTTTCCAAATGGTAAAGGCTCCTTCGATGTTATTATCAGAAATTTAGCAGCCCTCAAAGAGCACTATCCGGACTTTTTCAAACATATTCATTTCAACTGCGTGATCTCCCCCGATACGGATCATAAAGTTATCCGAGAATATGTAGAAAATAGTAGTCTGTTAAAAGATTCTGGCTTTATGAGTTCTTTGATACGGGATAATTACACGACAGATAGTATTGTATATGATGACAAGTTAATAGTAGACACGTCTTACGGCGTATTTAAGGTTTTGTTGTATATGCTGGGACGTTTGCAGTTCGATGATATTTCAGGCTTTTTCAAACCCCATATTGTATTTTATGATAAGTTAAAGAGCTTATTGAAAGATCACACTCAAATTCCAGAAAGAGCTCATCATGGTGGTCCGTGTGTAGCTGGAGCCAAACGCCTTTTTGTAGATATCAATGGGCGATTCTTTCCTTGTGAAAAGGTAAGTGAGAGTTCCGATAAGATGAATATTGGAAACATTGATAAAGGTATATTTCTTGACAAAGTGGCCGAGCTTATTAATTACGGAAAAGTATTTGAAGTGCAGTGCCTAAATTGTTGGGCATTTAATCATTGTAAGATCTGTCCTGCTGAGGTTGATGACTTAAATGGTTTTAGTGCTGAGTTGCAACTAAGAAGATGCCAGCGGGTAAAGAATTCTCTACTTTCGGATATGAAAGACATCTGTACAGTAAACCATCTAAAAAAGATCGAAAGACACCAGGGGGGGTTACAATGAAGAAAAAACTTTTGGTTTACCCTTTTAATAGGGATATTGTTTCAATTTGCAGATATAAAGATTTGCTTTCGGACTATATTTTAGCTAAAGCTGTAGCACCATTAACAGCAGCCTACAATAATGGGGCATATGGTTTGATTGATGGAAGTTTGCAAAATGATTTTATGGTTAGCACTGATTTTGACTCTTCAATTCAGGAATGCGATACTGTCTTATTTGTCTTCGAAAATGAGCTTTTGTTAGAGCAATATAAGTTGAACATTCAAATTGCAAAAGATTTGGATAAAGAAATTCTTATCGAGAGAAAGTTGTTCAATTTTTTACATAACCAACATGTAGACGTTCCATATGATACTATTTTGCAACCAGCCAGTGTTAATTGCTCTATTGATGAGCCTTTTCTCAAACCCATCGATATTCCAGTAATATTTGTATATGGACTTGGAGAGCACTGTAACAAATTTGACTTGCAATTATCTTTAAGAAAATTCTTTTCGGAGAAAGGATATTGCATTTTGCAATATGGAACAAAAGAAATTTCGGAGCTCTTCGGATTCAAATGTTTGCCAGATTTTCTTTTTCAATCCACTTTGTCTCTAGAGAATAAAGTTCTTTTATTGAACCAATTTATTTATGATGAAGTTGAAAAGTCAGGTGCAGATTTGTTGATAATTGGAGTTCCTGGAGGAATACTTCCATATAATCGAAGCTTCTATAATCACTTTTCTGAGATTCCATACATTGTATCCAGTGCTATTAAACCGGACATTTCAATATTAAGCGTCTATCCATTTAAAGAGATCAACTATCAATACTTGGAGAAAATTAAAGAGTATGCTCATTTCAAGTATGGAGCTGACATAGAGTATTTCAATTTGGGTAACGCATCGTATAATATCAGTTACGATAATTCTACTCCAGAAATTTCATTTATTGGTTTACCTGTAGCAAAAGTTACAGATGTACAGGTAAACAATTTTAAAGAGGCTAATGCTGGGGTTTTCGTATTTAATATCTTTGATAATACATTGCGTACGGCATGTGAGCATATTGAAAACCAATTGTCTAATAATCTGGATATAATCTAAGGGGGCACGATTGTATGACAAAACCAGAGATTGTGCAGTTAATAGTTAAAAAAATTCACGAACAAATAGGTATCAGTTTAGATCCGACTGATTATGACAAGAATCTATTTGAGCAGTGTTACGACATATTACCAAGAGATATGTTACAAATTATCATAGAGCTAGAAAGTGATGTGGGCTATAAAGTTACGGATATTTTCAAAACAAACGACTGTTCTATTATGACCATCAATACATTATCAGAATTGATCTTTAATTTAGGTAACAACCGATTAGATAATAAAAATGCTTTTTAGAAAGGGGCATAATTATGAAAGAATTGAAGAAAAGAACTAATGTGGTAGAAAACAGTGTTGAGGCTTATGCTCTGAGAGCCTGTGGCTGCGGCTGTAGTTGCGAATGTGCCTGCGGTTGCTCTTCTCATAACCCGAGCCTCTCTACGCGTAACAGAACTGGTAACGACATCGGCAAACAGGAGAAAAACGGCACCAGTGCTAGAGTTCGGTAATTTCTTTCTTACCATCGTTTTCTAGAATTCAACTGCTAAATAGTTAACATTAAAATATTATCTAATCGGTTTTACAAATAGCAATACATGGAACACCCAGAAATATGTTTATTTCTGGGTGTTCTCATAATTGTATGTATGTAAGCGTAAAATCTAACCACGCCTTGTTCCAATAAGTGTAATATGAAACAATA
>ERZ1643251.4361-NODE-4361-length-12380-cov-9.288763_pt1 | contig 12380 bp, 7 predicted proteins | sample MGYA00579261_ERZ1643251 | MGnify/ENA primary metagenome ERZ1643251 (study PRJEB29033, sample SAMEA4952267) | chicken gut metagenome | biome: Broiler Chicken; feature: Gastrointestinal Tract; material: Caecum | place: Ireland | collected 2018 | study: Broiler... | reverse complement strand
TGGCCAGGTTGCGCAGGGTCTGCGGGGTGTGGCCCTTGGCGCCGATGTGGATGTGAACTCCGCAGCCCCTGGTGGAGTCGCTCTTGGCGCCCACTCTGCGAAGCCGCCGAATCAGCTCCTGCAGGGTTTCCATGTCGGCGTAAGTCAGGATTGGGGTGACCAGCTCGCATTTTTCGCTGTCCGGACCGGAAATGGAAACGTCCTTCTGGAATTTCCACTCGCGTCCCTGGCTGTCCCATGCGCTCCAGGTGCTGTACCCGTTGCGGTGGGCGGTGCTCTCGTAACGCCCGGTGCCAAAGAACTCGGCGGCGACCTTTGCCGCCCGGCTGCGTTCGATGTTGTTCATTTCGACCTCGACCCCAAGGGTCTGCTTCTTCATTTCCTCGATTTGGACTCTCGTTTTCTCGTTCATGGTTCTGCCTCCTGGTTGGTGTTGTTTTCCCTTTCGGTAGTGTCATATTACCTCTGAAGGCACACTAGAGCAGCTCCGCTTCATCGGCTTGCCTCTGAGCTTGGCGGTAGGCCTCCTGGGCGGAACCCATGGCCTGTCGGACATCTCCGCAGCGGTCTAGAAGCTGGCTCAAATTGTCCAAATTACGCTGCTTCTCCTGGGCCTGGGACTGGAGGCGGAGCAGCTTCTCCTTTTCCGCGGCCAGTCCCTCCCCGGCGGAGAAGATCTCACGGCTGACCTTCAAAGTGTCGCCTTCTTGGCGCAGCGCAAAGGTCAGGTTCTCCTGTTGACGCCGCAATTCTGCGCTCTCTTCCTGTCCCTCCCATACTTTCTGGCCACAGCGTTTCCAATCGGACATCTCCTGTTCCAGCGATCTGAGCACAGTCCGCCGGCTTTTCGCCTGAGCTCTCTCCCAGAGGAGCCGCTCCTGCTCAGTGCCCGTCTGGGCCAGGTCAGCAGCCTCACCGCGCTGTGCCTCCAGCTGAACCTCCAAATCCCTGCGGTCGAATTCCAGCGTCTCCTGCTTCTCCTGCTTAGCAGCAATCTCCTTCGTCAGAGTGTCCAAAGCCTCCCGTTTCCCAGCCAGTTCCTGATAGCGGGGCTGTTCTGCCTCCAGGGCTGCCAGCTCTCGGATCAATTCCTCACGCCGGGGGCCCTTCGCCTGCTCAGCTTGCAGGGTGGTCTGAGCTTCTTCCACCCGGGGCAGCAGCTGTGCCCGCTCCCTGTATTTCTCCTCCCGCTTGAGGCGGGTTTTCTCCGCTTCCTCGGCCTTGCCCAGCAGGGCAGCCACGGCATTCAGCTCTTTGTCCAGTTCGTTCAGTGTTTCCTGACAGCGGGCATCCGCCTGAACATCCTGTGCAATCAAGTTTTCCAACAGTTCCATCGTCTCCGGGAACGGTAGCATACCACCCTGTGCTTTCGCAAGCACAGGGAACAACGGATCGTCAGCGTGGCAGAGAATGCCATCAATATACTGCTGCACGCTGGCCTTTACAGCCTCCCGCTCCTGCCTCAGCCTTCCAGATGCTTCCTTTAGCTGGTTTTGTAACTCCATGTAGTATCGGGTCTTGAATATCTTCCGAAAAATCTCCTGACGGCTTTTGGTGTCTGCCAGCAGCAGCTTCTTGAAATCTCCCTGGGCAATCATGGCAATCTGTGAAAATTGATTGCGGTCCAGGCCGATGATACGGGTGATCTCCTGGGTGACCTCTCTGGTTTTGGTCACGACCCGTCCATCCGGCATATGCAGCTCCGCATCCGCCTTCTGGGTGGTGGTGCCGCCGCCCCGCCTGGCCGGGCGCTCATATTCCGGATTGCGGCGGACGGTGTAGATCTTACAGCCATAAGCGAAGACCAGTTCCACCTCTGTGGGCGTGCCCGGCTGGGCGTACTTGGACCGGAACATGGAGGGATCCCGGCTGTCGCCGCTGGGCTCGCCGTAAAGGGCGTAGGTGATAGCATCGAAGATGGTGGTCTTCCCCGCACCGGTGTCGCCAGTGATGAGGTAGAGTCCTCGGGAGCCCAGTTGCTCCAGATCGAGCTCCACTCTGCCGGCATAGGGCCCGAAGGCCGACAGGGTCAGTTTCAGCGGTCTCATACCTCTTCCTCCCAAATTTTCTCGATCAGATCATGGGCAAAGGCCCGCTGGGCCTCTCCCATGGGCTGTCCGTTCTGCTTCTCGTAGAACTCTTCCAGCAGCTCTAGAGGGGAGTGCTGACGGATGTTCTCCGCTCCGTCCAGCAGAATGCTGGCTCTGGTACGCTTGTTGTCGTAGTCCAGCTTCATGAGGTAGGGGTAGATGATCCGCAGCTTGCTGACGGCATCAGGGATGTCCTCCTCGTCAGTGAGGATAATGTGGACATAGTCGCTCTGGTAGCTTGTCCCTTCGTAAAATCCCCGGAAGGTCAGTTCTTCATAGGTGCCTCGCAGTTCCACCATGTCCCGCAGCGGGGTGAGGGGGATGGCGAGCACGGAAACATTCCCTTTCTCCTCCAGCTCCACCACAGTAACGGACTTGTGGTGCTTCACCTCGGAGAAGGAGTATTTTAGAGGTGTGCCACAGTAGCGGACAGTTTTCCGTCCCACCGACTGAGGGCCGTGTATGTGGCCTAGAGCCACATAGTCAAAATCATTAAAAACAGACACATCCACATTGTCCGAACCGCCCATAGACAGTTCCTCTGACTCACACCGCTCCGCACCGGTGACAAACTGATGGGTCACCAGCACGTTCCGGGCGGCGGGATCCAGCTTCATAGCCTCAATGGCAGCGGCCAAGGCATCGGTGTAGCTGTCGATTGCCGCATCCGGGAAAGCCCGCCGGGCATGGACGGGCTTCAGGAAGGGCAGCAGGTAGAGATTCACCGGCCCGTGGCCGTCAGTGAGGACCAGCGGCTCCGCTGTCCCGTCGTATACTTGGGCAATGTGGATGCCGCTTTGCTCCATCAGTCGCCCGCCAAAGGCCATGCGCTCCGGTGAGTCATGGTTGCCGCTGATGATATAGACCTGGAGGTCACGCTGGGAGAGCTTCACCAGGAAGTCGTCCAGCAGGCCCATCGCTTCCGCAGAAGGGATGGACTTGTCGTAGACATCGCCGGCAATCAGGATACCGTCTGGCTGCTCTCGATCAATCATTTGAAGGATCTCCGTGAGGATGTACTGCTGATCCTCTATCATAGAAAACTCGTTGACCCGCTTTCCAAGATGCAGGTCGGAGAGGTGAATGAACTTCATAGTGAGCTTCCTTCCCTTGGAGTAAAACCGACATTTGATGCGGTTTTGTGATAATGATTTGAATCAAACGAACTTTCTTCATCAGATTCGTTACTATCTGGAATTTGTTTGGAACAAGTCACCTCAATTGGAATCCATTTGATGTTTGTGTCGTTGCAAGAGGAGTGCAAGCAGAAATCTGCAAAAAGTGAAATCGTTGTCGCTGCTGAAATTTCACTGGAATTATTATCAATATAAAAAGCTTGCTTTTGAAGGAACCTCAAGGGTTTTGCGCACAGCTGCTCATGGAACTCAACAGTAAAGCAATTATCATCAGTAGCTACAGCCTGAATGTAATTTCCCATAGTATCGCTCAAGATAACAAAATAGTCTCCAGGCGCAGACCCAAAAATCAACGTATCAAGCTTTCGGCATATATCCGCAATACTTGGTCCATTGATGTCTTCGGAAGTTTCATCGTCTAATGATAGTTGTGCTAAACGATCGTCTGATATAAGAGTTTTAGAGAATAGGTCTAACTGGTCACTTGCGCTGGTTTCCCATTCGAGGTCCTGTGATTCCTTATCTGTGCAGGGATGTTGAGGTCGGTCTTGAGAAATATAATCTTGAGTCAAACACTCCCAGGCTCTCTCGGGTGAGATATTGGAATTTTGAGCAAGCAATTTATTCATTTTCCAAATTGAATCTGGGAGCTGAATGCCACCAATACACTTTCTTATGCATAATGAGATGTAAGAATTTTCCTCTATTTCACATTTACCTGCTTGCGTTAGCACATACCACTTTCGTGGGAAAATTTCAGCTAATTTGTTTTGTGACAGACTTGATAATAAACGATGCCGCAATACTGCTTTGCTTCCAGAGACCTTTAGTCCGCTGCTTTTGCAAATTTCTTTTAGGGTATAAGCAAACTCATGTTCCATATTTTGCTCTATATCCCCGACCTCAAGGAATCCGCGCTTCATTAAGCCATAAAAATATGTTTCTGCATGCTCGATTCCACACAAGTTCTGAATGATATTACATGGATAACCTGTGGCTGCATGTCCTATTTCGCAGTAAGGCGCTTCATGTAAAATAACTAACTCATGCGGAAAAAGCCCTCTCGCACTTGGCTTAACAGTGATAAGGAACTAAATCACTTATCAACTGTTAGCTGACGGTTTTCGGGTGCATATGAAACTCCCGTCCAATTCCCAATAGGCATTGGACGGGAGTTTCCTTTTTTACAGGAATGAGCGATAGAATTGGAGAATCCGCCATTGCAACCTGGGTAGTGGGAAATTTCCCAGACAGTAATTTCCCACTCATGCTAATCTGTGGTAGCCAACAGTCAGTAGAAAAATAGATAAAAAGTACATGAACTAATGCTATCTTTAAGGACGCATCTGTGACCAGCTAATTCCATCTAGTGCAGAGTTATCCAATCGAAGCAAAAATATTGGTTCTGCCGGCATTTTGCTTGACATCTTAACGTTGAATTAGAGGCTGGATAAGATAACAAAACCACAAAAGAAAACTCCAACCCCTATAACTCCAAACAATGCCGATACCATTGGAGACTGCACAATTTTCATTTTACGATTATCGAATCTAATTGCTACTTGCTTTCCAATTTGCCTTTGAGGAAAAAGACATAGTAGCGGGTTAAAGGTTTCATACCAAGGTCCCCAAATGGTATATACCTGTTTTCCAAATTGGAACTTGTACTGAAATCTAACTCTACCATCATTCCAGGTTTCGTCACTCACTTGGATAACTTGTGCGTTTATTTTGGCGGCTTGCTTCCATCGGATTATCTCTAAAAATTCAAGTAAAACTCCTACCAAACCCAAACCGATCAAGATAGTTCCTACCAGGCATACAAAACCCGTAATTATGCCCCCTTACTATCGATTGATTAACTTAAATTATCAGAGATCTTCAGATCCAAGACTTGAGCACAGTATTCGATATTGTCAATTGAGGTTAAAATCCATTCATGAATCTCGTCTTCGTCATTAAACCATTTGTTAGCACCAGTTGAATAGAAACTATCATACTTCTTTTCACCAAGGATGCGCACCTGAGCAAGGTGAGTCAAGTATCTCCCCAGGTTATCAGAAAAGCTGTAATAATAGCCATTACTATAATAAGAATCCTTGCTTATGAGGTTTTTAGCAGAATAAGACATACAATTATATGCTAACATTTGGTATTCAATCTTTAAAGACTCTTTAATTCCAGTAACGTGAGCAATCACATCTCTTAAAAACTTGACCGCTTTTACATAAGGATTTGCAGATGCTACTGTAATCAAGATGTTAGCTGTTAGTTCTCCAGTATCTTGCGCAAGAGCTTCAGCCATAGCAGTACCATAGCCCTCACCCAGTGTGTTAATGATCTTTGCAGCAGCATCTATCATATACTGGCGAGAACCATTGTCACGCAACTCGACCAGATAATCCATATTTTCATCAAAAATCTTGGCATTTGCATTCACAGCAGCAAGAGTAGTTATTGTATCAGCCATATCAATTGCACCGCCTAGTACGTTAAATGCAATAGAAACACCACTGATACTGCCTGTCTTCAACGGTGAGTTCTTAGTCAAGACAGAAACAGATGTACTGCTCATGCTATGAGTAGAGGTGACAACTAAACCAGCATCAGGATAGTAAGTTGAAACTTCTTGGACCATTTTAACATACTCTACACTGATTGCTTCAATGGAGGTAGAATATCCATTTGCGACACTAATCAGATTTTTGACGCCTTTTACAAAGCCTTTATAGTAGCGAACATCGCTAATTACCCCATTTATATCGGAAAGCGTACCAAGAAAATCATCTGCAATGTCAACAAAAATTGCACGTTCTTCTTTTTCACTTTCCCCCTCCAAGGTGTCAACATAATCCAAAAAGTAATCTGCTAAAATGTCACGGTAGAGTTCTTCAACGTTCCAGAGGCCGAAAACAACAGCTAAAAATGCTGAATCCAGTTGATACAAGGTACTGTCGTCATACATAGAAACATAGTCCTCATAGTAATAATGGCTATTATCGGCCAGCCATTCCATGTAATAATCATCGTACTGCACCTTTAGCGGATCTGTTCCGTTTTTAACCTCATCATAATCGCTGATTGCATCACCGTCACTATGGACCATCATAGGATCAGAAACCATCGTCATATAGACGCGACCCGTCTCCTCATTGTAAGTCACAATAAGCTCTTCGCCATTTTTTAATCCATCGCCATCCCAGTCATCGGAAGGATTGTCATTTGCATCATAATTGAAATCAATTCCGTAAAATTCGTCAGAACCGTTACTGAGAACTAAGGTACCAGCACAGATTAAATCATTGAAATAGTCAGGAATACCATCGTTGTTGCTGTCTGTTGTTAAGTCAATAGTTTCACTTTCAATTTCTTCAAATACATCACCTAAATCTAAAATGTCATCAGTACTCACATCATCTGTTGTAGCATGATAATATTTACCATCTGTGCCATTAGCAATTTCCTTTAGTATGCTTTCAGATGCACTCCCCATTCCGATGGTGTAGATTACAATGTTATTTGCAGCTGCCTCTTCAATCAAAGCATCATACGAGTATGTGTACTGATTATCTTCGCCATCAGTAACAAAAATGATGTACTGATATTCGGACTCTGATCCGATTAATTGATCGATAGCCAATCGGATACCTGTGGATCCATCTGTGCCAGAATCCGTGCTGTACCCACTATCATAGGAAATACTATTAATTGCAGAATTCAACGCATCCTTATCCGATGTTAATGCAGAGATAAGGGTTGCTCTCCGTATAAATTTTACCACTGCTGCCTGATCTTGATCTTTGCGTAACTTAGAAATAAATTCTTTAGAAAGTTCTTTGAAAAGCTGGTTAGGATCATTATCATCCATACTCGCTGAATAGTCTATGACAAAGACAATATCGAGTGAAGCATCTTTGCCGTCTTCTTCCCCATTAAAGACAGGTGGCTTAATTTCCGACTCCCAAACTTTATCGAATTCTACTTTATTTAGAAGAATATATGTTGAAAAATGAGATACAGGGACACTTATTTTGCCTTCAGCAACTGTCTGGTTTTCCAGTTCTTCTAACGTTCCCGTTTCTTCGTTGAAATAATAAATACGAGGTTGGAAATCAGGGCCAATCGTACCGATAGATTCATCAAAGCTAAAATTTAACACGGCTTCATACAAGTCGCCATCAATTTCAAAGTCGTATGCACTTCCAAGATAGCCAGGAATTGATGCAGACAAGAGGGGATTTGAAGACGCCCCAATAGGCTTAACCGTAAGAGAACTTGCGCCAGAACCATTAAGCTCTGCATCTACACCGGCGGTTACAGGATTAGTTTCCGTTGGTATTTGCGCTGCAATAGAAACCTGAAAACTATCATTATAAACACAAGGATCGAATCCGTGTTCAATTTCCCACCCGTCCAAAGCACCGTCAGAATCAGTATCAGGATTAATAGGATCTGTAGCGTAAATGTTGAGTTCTTCGGAATCGGTCAATCCATCATTGTCAGAATCGCTATTATTGGGATTTGTTCCAATGGACACTTCAAAACCATTAGTTAGGCCATCAAAATCAATGTCAGCATCAAAGTCAGAGATACCGTCATTGTCTGTATCAAAAAGGAGCGGGTCAGTTCCTACAATAACAACTTCCTGATAGTCTGTCAGTCCATCACCATCGGTATCTGTAATATTGACATTTGTCTTTATGTATAGTTCCAATTCGTCCGACAATCCATCTCCATCAGTGTCGGTTATAATATCCACCCAAATTGCGTAAAGGGTAATGTCATCGACAATAGGCGTTTCTCCAAATGAGAATACATTGGTCCAGTCAGTTTCATCCTTATTAAGGAACCAACCCGCAAATTGATATCCATTACGGGTAGCAATTGATGGAACCACCGCATATTCACCGTGCCGAATTGTCTGTGATTCAGGTGATGCTATGACATTATTGCAATTTGTATCAAAAGATACGGTATGCACCATATCATCAGGATTGGGCTCGGGGTCGAGAGTTGATCCTCCGCTGCTAATTATATTCCAATGGGCGTAGAGGGTCATATCCTCCGCCACAGCTTCTTCAAAGTCAAACTTTTCGCCGCCCATGGCCTTAGTATACCAACCAGCAAAAGAGTAGCCGCTCCGACTGGGATTAGAGGGCTTATCTACTGTCTCACCTACGTTGACCTCAGCGGTTTCATAGGTTCCCTTGTTGCCGTAGTTGTAGGCAAAAGTAACCGTGCAGGTTGGTTCGCCGCCCAAGGAGGTGTCCTCACCGGGAAGCTGGACCTCAAAGCCTTTGCAATATCGGGTAAGAATCGTCGCAGCCTCAGCACGGGTGGCATTGCCGGTCGGATTGAGCATATTATTGCCAACGCCGGAAAGCAGGCCGGTACCCACAGCCCAGTTCATAGGCTCAACCGCATAGCTGCTTACTGAGGCGCCATCCGTAAACGAGGACACATCTCCAGAAACCGTCGTCTCGTATTCCTTGTGCTGAGCATAGCGATACAGGATAGCAGCCATTTGCTCACGGGTAATGGGATCATTCGGACCAAACTGACCGTTTCCGTAGCCAGATACTATGCCGTTGGCAGCAGCCCAGGAAACACCGTTGGTATAGTATTCGCCGGCGGCTACGTCATCAAAGAATGCAGTGGATACGGCGGGAGAACCCTCCAGACGATACAGAATCGTCACGATCATTCCGCGCGTTGTTGTCACATTAGGGGAGAACTGATTGTTACCGGTTCCACTCATCATTCCGTTTTCATACACATAACCAACGGCATCATAGAACCAGTCTGTTTCCTTTACATCCGTAAAGGGAACGTTGCTGTTTGCGGCGAACACAGTGCTGGGCAATAAACTCAGCAACATGCACAGCGTCAACAGCATGCTAAGGAATCGTTTCGCTGCCTTCATTTGACTCTCTCCTTTTCACACAGTATCCTTGTAAGAATAATATTTTATATTTCTTACAAACTTGGATTCAGTATACCATATATAGGAGATATTTTCCACAATAAAAAATTGAAAACTATGAATGCAGCATGTAATTTTAGCCCTGATATTTTATAACGCATAATGGCTTGTCCTGCACAATAAAACAGAACAGATCTCGTATTTGCTGCCTTTTATACTCCAAATAGCAAAATCATATTTTCCTGGATATGACTTTTTCTATACCAAGCAACGTCAGAATTACTCTCTTCGCAAATATTTTACTGGAAGTCGTATCCCATTCCGCCAGCCGGATGATTTCCGCTGTTTCGACCTCAAAATCAAACGAAATCTCGCCCCATTCGCCGTCGTTGTCCACCTGGTAGAGGTAGACAGCGGCGGCGATTTTCTTTTTGTGTTTGGTCTGGGATTTGCGTTTCAGGCGAATCATGTGAAGCACTCCGGCTTCTGTCAGCAAACATGCCAAATGCTCCACGGCTTTGCGGTAGGCTCGTTCTGCGCCGCTGGCTGTGCTGCCCTCAAAGAGGATTGCCAGTTCTTCAAAGGTCAATCGGGTGCTGAGTGGGCTGACCCGCCCACAAGTCATACAGATGGCGTTTCGCTTCTCCAAAAGGGTCTGCTCCCGGTAATTCAACTTTTCAAATGCTTCCCGGACAGCTTCAGCCTGGATGCCGTTCCAGAGAATCTCCGCATAGTCCCAATGGTCATCACGGCTGACATCTTCGCCGGTTTCTTCGCTGTCCTCATCCTGAATGGTCTGATAAAACGGAACACGGCTGCGATTTTGCTTGGCCAATGCCAAAAACTTTGCTGCGGTTTCCTCGGCACAGCCGTTTTTCTGGGCATATTTTTGGATCGCCGCCTGTTCAGACTGACCGGATTGATTATAGAGCCAAGCAATCCCACGCATGCTATAAACATGAAGCTGCCCGGGGCAATGCCACGGGCAGCTATCTCATTTTATGGAGGAAATTCCGATGACGATCCTGCTTGTCATCCCGGGCCAGCCACCTCAAAAAGCTACCATTGGCTGCACCCTCACCGTTATGCAGCGCAACGATGAGCGTTTCTTGACAATTGCTTCTTGCACTGCAAACCCCAAAACCTTCCCGGTACAACAGTCAGCCCGTATGCTATTCTTCTTTCTTGCTTATTTATTTTGTTTTCTGCTCCAACGCCAAACCAATCAGTCGATCTGCCTGATCTGCCATAAACAGAGGAATGTTCAGCATATCGTCGTCCAGCTTCAAATTGTCCAGTGAGAAGCGGACACGGAGTTTGACCTGGTCCGGGAACAGCTCCTTGAACTTCTTGAGGCTTTTGCTGCTGGTGTTGGCTTCGGACTTGACCTCCACGGGAAAAATATCGTTTTCACGCTGAATCAGGAAATCCACCTCATACGGAGGATTTGTCTGCGTCCAATACCGGGGAACCACCTCGAATTGTGTCACCAAAGTCTGAAGCACAAAGTTCTCTGTTAACGCCCCTTTGAATTCGGTAAACAGCCGATTGCCCTCGCCGAAGGCGGTCGGCGCCAGCTGCGCCAGCCGGCGAAGCAGCCCCACATCCACCAGATAGATTTTAAAGGCAGATAGGTCATCATAAGCGGCTATAGGCAGGCCGGGAGCGGTACTGCGGTAGATCTTATGGACCAGTCTGGCATCCACCAGCCACTGCAGGGCATCCTCGTATTCACGGGCCCGCGCCCCTTCTTTGACAACCTTGTAGATGAACTTTTTGTTTTCCCTGGCCAGCTGGGTCGGTATGGACTTCCAGATCATGGAAATCTTGGGGAATTCACTGAGATTGGGGTGTTTGGCAAAGTCACGCTCATAGGCGCCTATGATCCCGGACAGGGCTTCCTGCATAGCTCCCACATCCCGTGCTTCTGTCCACATCTTGACGGATTCCGGCATACCGCCGGTCACATAGTACATCTTCAGCTTTTCATACAAAGGATTGAAGAAGGCATCAGGGATCGGCTCAATGGTGGTTACTGTTTCCAGATAGTTTGCCAAACTCCCATCTCCGTTGGCCAACAGGAACTCTGTAAAGGTCATAGGGTCAATTTGCATAAAGTTGACTTTACCTACAGGGAAAGAAGACGGTTTTGCTAAGGCAATACCCAGAAGAGAACCGGCACAAGCGATGTGATACTGTGGTGCATTCTCACAGAAATACTTCATGGCATTGATGACCTTGGGGCAGTCCTGTACCTCGTCAAAAATAATGAGGGTTTTTTCCGGTATGATCTTCTGGCCGCTTGCCAGCATCAGATTCTGTAAAATCCGGTTTACATCCTTTGTCGTTTCAAAAAACTGCTTATACTCCTCATTTTCATCAAAGTTGAAATAGGCAGTGTTTTCGTAATAGCGTTTGCCGAACTCCTTCAGAAGCCAGGTCTTGCCCACCTGGCGTACGCCCTTCAGAATCAAAGGCTTGCGATAGGGGGAGTCCTTCCACTTCAGCAGTTTCTGTAAAATCAATCGTTCCATACATACACCCCATCACATTTTTATAGTAAATTTCGTGCTTGTTATCACATTTTTATTATATATATAAGCAGCAAAAAATACAAGATGAATCACAAAATTATATATATTTTAAGGTGGTACAATTACATTATTATCGGCAGCCTCAGGCAGATCCTTTTAGAAATCAAAAGGCCTGGATCTTACATCACAAGTAGGATCCAGGTCTTTTACTGGTAACGATAAAATTGAGGCCCATCAGGCGGACACATCGCAGCCTCTCCGCCTATGTCCCTCTCCGCAACAGCAGAGCGGGACCGTTTTCCTTCAGCCAGCGGCGACATGTCCGGTACTCCGGGAACACCCGCAGCACGTGGGCGTAAAAGGCTGCCGAATGGTTCATCTCTTTCCGGTGGCACAGCTCATGGACCACCACGCTGTCGATAACCTCCGGCGGCGCCAGCATCAGGAGACAATTGAAGCTGAGGTTCCCTTTGCTGGAACAGCTGCCCCACCGGGACTTCTGACAGCGGATGGTGATAGAGTCGTAGTCCACCCCCACTTTGGGCGCGTAATACCGCACCCGCTCCGGAATGTATCGGTGGGCCCGCTCCGCCAGCTCCTTCAGCTCTGTCTCGGTCAAGGAGGGAAGTTCCGCTGCCTGTCGTTTCTGCCGCTCCAGCTTCTCCTGGTGTTGTCGGATCCACTGGCGGTGCTGCTC
>ERZ1643251.4357-NODE-4357-length-12391-cov-4.095250_pt1 | contig 12391 bp, 4 predicted proteins | sample MGYA00579261_ERZ1643251 | MGnify/ENA primary metagenome ERZ1643251 (study PRJEB29033, sample SAMEA4952267) | chicken gut metagenome | biome: Broiler Chicken; feature: Gastrointestinal Tract; material: Caecum | place: Ireland | collected 2018 | study: Broiler... | reverse complement strand
TTAACCATACCTTTTTCCACGATTTTTTCGCTGCCCTTAAGAATGTAAATATCTCCGGGGCGGATGATAACGTCGATAGGTTCGTTCTTTTTGAAACCTTCGTCCACACATTCGAATTCGTTTTCGCAGAACAATACCTTTCTGTCTTCCAACATAATTCCGCTGAAAATGTTGCTTTCCCCGATGAAGTCGGCTACAAATGCGTTGGCAGGTTCGTCGTAAACTTTCTGAGGAGTGCCTATCTGCTGTATTTCTCCCCCTCTCATAACCACAATGGTGTCGCTCATAGTCAGAGCTTCTTCCTGGTCGTGGGTGACGTAAACGAACGTTATCCCCAGTTTCTTATGCATATTCATAAGTTCAATCTGCATATCCTTACGCATTTTGAGGTCCAAAGCTCCCAAAGGTTCGTCGAGAAGCAGAATTTCCGGTTCGTTGACTATGGCTCTGGCTATTGCCACTCTCTGTTGTTGTCCGCCGGAAAGGCTGTTTACGTTACGATGACCGTAATCTTCCAGATCAACCAGCTTCAGAACGTAATTTACCTTTTCTTCAATTTCTTTCTTGGTAAGTTTACGCATTTTTTCAAACTTTTCACCGGTTTTTTTGTTGGTGAAAAATTCCCCCGTGGGAACGGATTTCAGTTTCAACCCGAACGCTATGTTGTTAAAGACGTTCAGATGAGGGAAAAGAGCGTATTTCTGAAAAACCGTATTTATGGGTCTTTTGTGCGGCGGAATATCGGTTATATCCTTTCCGTCAAAGAATATCTCGCCCGAAGTCGGTTTTTCGAATCCCGCTATCATCCTCAGCAAAGTGGTTTTCCCACAACCCGAAGGCCCGAGAAATGTGACGAATTCCCCTCGCTTGATGGAAAGAGAAACTTCCTTTACCGCAGGGATCCCGTCGAACACTTTGTTTACATTTCTTACTTCGATAATTCTGTTGTCCTGTGTTGCCATTTTTACCTCTTGAATATTGTTTTCTGCAGGGCAGTAATAAACTAAAAATTACTGGGCGTTGTCACCCAAATAATACGACTGTTGGAAGACGCCGTGTTTTTGATGACGTGTTCGTATTTCCCGTCGATATAGAAAGCCTCTCCCTTTTTGGCTTTGTAAACGAATTTGCCTCCGTCGCAAACTATTTCTATCCTTCCTTCCAGCACAAATCCGAATTCCTCCCCTTCGAAAGGCATTCTGACGTCGCTGCATCCTCCTTCGGGCAGACAGAGCATAATCGGTTCCATTTCGTTTTTCTGAGAGTTGGGAATGAGCCATACGCTGGTGCCGTCGCCGTTTTCGGACTCGAAAAAATCGTTCTTTCCGAAGACGATTTTTTCCTCCTTGACTTCGGTAAAGAAATCCTGTAAACTCACCCCTAAAATGTTGAGAATGTCTATAAGCGTAGCTATGGAAGGACTTGCTATATCGTTTTCCAGCTGACTTATATACCCCTTAGTCAGTTCGCAACGGGAGGCAAGTTCTTCCTGCGTAAGTCCCCTCTGCAACCTGATAGCTTTAATTTTCGCTCCTATATCCATTTGCTCTCCCTTTTCCGCAGTTTATTTATTTCAATTTAATTGCTTAGTATCGCTAAACTCGGAATGAAATTCATTATAAACATTTTGTTTATTATTGTCAAACGTTTGAATAAAGTTATATTAAACTTTTTTTTCGTTTTTACTAAACTTAATTCCTGCCGTTTTTGTATTTCCTTTTCTTGGTAAAATCTTAAAGTATGTAACACTTCCCTTAAAAAAAACCGCCCTCCGGAAAGGAGGACGGTTTAAGTCGACTTTGTATTTTCTTAGGTCGAAGTCGTTACCGTTACTCTGTCATAGTCGAGTATAAGCAACGTATACGGCTGGCCGGGGTTGGCGGGATTTGCCTGAATCTGATAATCGAACGCCGTGATAAGCTGATTGAGTCTGGCGACGCTTCCGTCTACGGCATATTCTCCGTCGCTTTGCTTGTTGGCAAATTCCTTATACTTCCAGGTGCTGTAAGTCGTATTGCCCCAGGTGTAAGTGGGATTTATCACTATGTCGGTAGCTATCGGATCGGACAAATTGTCTGTCGTGCCGCTGCCGCTGGACGTGGTATGGCAATATACAAGGAGCGGAAGTTCGCTTCTGTCGTAAATATTGTCTGCATATTCCGTCCATTTAGCCTTGTAATCGTTCTTGATGGTATCGTTTACGCTGGCGCCGACATAGATACGGAGTTTGTAGTAAGGAGAATCTCCTCTGTCAAACGCTCCGCTCGCGATATTGGCGGGAGTCGAAGAGAATACTTCTATCTTTGTCAGACGTTTACATCCGTCGAATGCGTCACTCGCCACATTCTTGAGGTTGTAATTGAAACGTATGCCGAGCATCGAAGAACAATTCTGGAATGCGTTTCTTTCCACCGTTATGAGAGCATTCGGCAAAATTACCGTTACGAGGCTGGGATTATTGACGTCAACCTTGCTTCCGAGAGAAGAACATTCCGCAAAAGCATACTCGCCGATTACTTTAAGATTACTCTTATCTACGTCGAAGTTAACGGTCTCAAGCAAGCTGCAGCCGTAGAAGGTTTCTCTTCCGATTTCCGTCAATCCGTCGGGAATGGTTATGCTCGTGAGTTTTCTGTTGTCATAGAACGCCATCTCTCCGAGTTCGGTGAGTTTGCTCTTGGCTTTGACTTCGGTGGTTATCACGCCGTCGACTTCGGTGGTTAAGATATAATCGAAATTAACCGAGGTAAGGTTACGGCAGTTGAGGAAAGCCGACGCTCCTATCTTCTCTACGGTATAAGGAATGTCTATCGAAGTCAATGCGTTGCAACCCTGGAAAGCGCTTGCTCCTATCTCGTTCAACTTACTCGAAGATGCGTTGAAATTAACGGATTGTAAATTCAGAGAGAGTGCAAATGCCGCTTCTCCGATCGTTAACACGCTGTCGGGAATAGTTATGGTTTCCAAATTCTTAGCACCGTAGAACGCTTCGTCTCCGATATACTTCAGCGTGGACGGTAAAGATATGGTTCTGACCTGACCGTCCGCAAAAGCTCTGTTTGCTATAGCTTCTATACCGTTCGGCACTTCGATATTAGTAGCGGTATTGATGCACTTTAACAATACTTTTCCGAGAATAATCATTTCCGAATTACTCTGAATATAGAAGGTAGTATCGCTGAACACGTCGTTAGCTATATCGTTAAGGACCGTGCTGTCGGTATTTATGTTTACCAGAACGTCTATGCCGGCAAAGGCTTTGGAATTGATTTTGGTAAGTTTATTCGGTAAGGTCAGATTATTGAAAGAGTAAACCGTATCTTCGCTTTCTCTTGCTCCGGAATTGATATACCCTGCTATTACCGTAATATCGAATCCTTTAAGTTGATTGGGAATGATAAGGTCGGAAGTAGCCGCTTTCTGATCGTAACCGATAAGGATATTGCCTGCGCTGTAGAACAGTCCTACCACGGAACCTTTTACGACATATTCCGTCTTTGCGGAATTTTCATACCAGACCGTATTGTCGAAAGACAAACTGTCTGCGTCGGTAATTTTACCTTCGGCGGAGAACACTATTTCGCCTAAGCCGTCGTTAAACGCCTTTTCACCGATTGCGGCTACGCCTTTTCCGAGGGTTATTTTTTCCAAACCGGAATTTGCAAAAGCGTAACTCAAGATCGTGGTAACGGTGTCGGGTATCGTAAATTCGGTATTTTTAACCTGTTCGCCGTCACTTCCTTCGGTGTAGGTAGCAAGATAAGCCATAAGCACGGTACCGTCAGCCGAGTATAAAACTCCGTCGGTAATTACCATATCCACTACGGACAAACCGTTGTCCACCAGTTCCACTTCGGTAAGGTCGGGGAAGAAACGGAATATATTGCTTGCCATTCCGTTGAACGCTGCCGCGTCGGTAAGCACTATTTTCGTCACGCCGTTAACGTTTTTCGTCAGGTTGACGGATTTAACGGGATATCCGGCTACCGTAGTGGGGATATAAATAGTGTTTTCGTCGGTAGCTACCGAAGTAATTTCATAATATTCGTTATCTACCAACCTGAAACCGTAGGTATCGTCCACGTCGGTTTCAAGATCGTTTTTGTACCAGTCGGCATAAAGAGTCAAATCGCTGTAAACGTAGTAAGGCAATACAAGCGGATTGTTTCTGCCGTTATCGGTGTACCAGCCTTTGAAAGTGTGACCTGAGCGGGCGGGCGTTCCGATAGTTTCGATAACTTCCGCATTAAACGAGGACATATAGTATCCGTCGCTGTCGAAACTTACGGTAGGATAAGTTCCGTCCGCGAAAAGCGCGAAACTTTCGGCATTCTTCCACGCGAGAATCTTCTTGTCGCCGCTTTCGTTATCGGTATTGTTTACAAAGTTATAAAGTTCGGCGGGAGCATACATTCTGAGATAGGTGACATCCTGCGTTCCCATCGCTCCTTCAAACAATCCGTTTATAAATGCGGCAAAATCTTCATCCGCATACTCTTCTCCGAGAGAAGCTTTCAAAGCGTTTTCGATATTGGCGTTAAGTTCCTCGAATACAGCCGTGGCAACGAGCCAGCTGATTTTATTGAGTTTTGCATTTCCGGCAAACGCTCCGCTACCTATTTCCGTAAGATTTACGCTTAAGCGGACGTAGCCTAAGGAGGCATTGTTTGCAAATGCTCCGCTGCCTATGGAAACCACCGAATCCGGAATGTCTATTTCCGTCAGAGCGGTATTCTTGAATGCATCGGCACCGATTTCGGTAACCGTATCGGGCAGAACTATGATACTCAGGTTGGTGCAGTTTTCAAAAGCGCTTTCCCCTACCTCGAGAAGTCCGCTTCCGGCAAATTCCACTTCGGTAACGCGGGAATAAAGGAACGCGTTGTCATCGATGACTTTAAGTTCTGCAGGTAAGATAATTTTATAGAAAGTAGCGGAATTGAATACGTTTGCGAGTATGATTTCCACTCCTTCGGGTACGGTCACTACTTTCACTTCTCCGTCGGGAACTACGGCATTCCCCGCTACATACTTGACGAGCACTTTTCCGAGCACCACAAAAGTATCGTTTTCTTGGGCTACGGAAGAAGTGTAGAAAGCAGTATCGTATATACCCGTATCGGCGAAGTTATCGGTAAATTCGAAGCCGGGAGCGGTTATCGAAGCAAGGGATAAACATCCGCTGAAGCTTCCTGCTCCGAAAGCCACTGTAGCCTCGCTCAATATTACTTCTTTCAATCCCCTGTTACCGCTGAAAGTGTTTGCGGGCAAAGTCCGGACGGCTACTGCGCTGAGATCCGCGCTTTGCAACCCGAAGCAACCTTCAAACACGCCTTCACCCATTTCGGTCACTCCGGCGGGAAGGGTTACCACTGTAAGAAGACTGTTGGCAAAAGCTCTGTCGCCTATCTTCTTCAACGCGGAATTACCGGCAAAGAGCAAGGTTTTCATCGTCGAGCCTTCGAATGCTCCGTCGCCTATTTCGGTAATATATTCGGGTACGGTAACGGTTTCTTTTCCTGTGGTGTTCTTATATTTTAACAGTATGGTTCCCACAATAACCATATCCAAAGTATCGTACCAAGCCGTCCCTTCGAAAGAGGAAAGGGTAGCTTCGATTATGGCGCTGAGCTGGTTGTTTCCGGATTCGTAAGAAACTTCTTTCAGATTGGAGGCGTTTGTGAAACACTCCTGTCCTATATACATAAGGGCGTCGTTAAGAACGATTTCTTCGATAATTTCATTGTCTTTGAACAATCCGTCCGCAAGTTTATAGATATCGGAGGGAAGAACCACCGATTTTTCCTCGCCGAGATAAGCTATGGCAAGACGTCCTGCGATAACGAAACCGTTATTGCGGCCTTCGGTAGCCTCTTTTTCTCTTGCGGTATACCACGCAGTGCCTTCGAATACCGACTTATCGGCGTTGATAAGCATACTGTTTGCGGCGAAAATTATATCGAACTCTGCGTTGACTCCGCTGAATACGCCTTTTTCTATCGTTTCGACGGTGGACGGAACCGAAAGCGAACGCAATGCCGTATTGAATGTTGCACTGCCGTCTTCGGGTTTTCCTGCGTAAATGGTCTTGACGCCTTCGGGAAGAGCCAGACTTTCAAGGTTTACGCATTCGGCAAAAGCTCCCGCGTAAACGGCTACTATAGGATATAATCCGTTTTCTCCTTCATACATTGCGGGAATGTATGCCGTACGGCTCTGAGTATCGGTATATCCGACTATAACGTATCCGCCCTGCTCTTCGCGGTAAATTACATCGGAGTCCAGAAGAGAACCGACGTTTTCTTTATAATATTTAGCGTAGAAAATCATATCTTCCGTAATTCCGAGCGGGAATTCCAGACGAATGTAGTTGTCGTTTTCTTTCTTATACCAGCCCTCGAAGATATATCCGTCGAAAGCCTTGGCTTGGGGCGCTTCTTCCATATATATAGTATCGAGAAGCGCAGGCATATCGAGAGAGCCTTCCGTTCCGAAACCTTCCATTATTTCGAAAGCGACTCTGGGATATTCGGTTTCCACATTGTAGTTAATCAATACGGCGGGATTGGCGCCGGAGGCTATATAGAATGTCGTTCCTGCGGGGAAGACGTCAGATTTTATAACGCTTCCTGCAAGTATTCCGCCGGTTCCTACTATTTTAACGGTAAGATTTTCTGCACAACCGTAGAAAGCAAGCTCGGCTACGGCAGGGATTTTGCTGTCCAGAACTACGTTTTCGAGGGAAGAGCAACCGGCAAAGGCTCCGTATCCTATATTAGTTACGCTCATCTTGCTGAAATCCACGCTTACCACGCCCGTTCCGCTGAAAGCATAACCGGGAATGGAGGCGAAAGAGGAAGCAAAGCTTATATCGGTAAGAGAAACGCAGTTGTTGAAAGCATACGAATATCCGTTTTCGTCGGCGGAAAGATTGATGACTTCGGGCATTTCAACCGAAACCAAGGAAGCGCAGTCCTTGAAAGTTTCCACAGGCAGGTATCCGCTGTTGATTTTGCCGGGGATAACTACGCTTTCCAAACTTGCCGCTCCGCTGAACACGCCTTTTCCGAGAGTAGTAACGCTTGTAAGATTTGCCGAAACTATTCCGCTTCCCGAGAAAGCGTTGTCGCCTATCGTCAGGACTTTATTGAAATCGACCATAGTAAGAGAAGCACAGTTCTCGAACGCTCCCGCTTCTATTGCGACAACACTGTCGGCAAAATAAATTTCGGATACGTTCTTGCCTGCAAAAATACCGGCGGGAATAACGGTTATACCTTCGAGATCGGCAGCGGTGACTACGGTGGTTATTCCGTTTTCTTCATCTGCTTCGTAATCGTTATAAACGATGATTTTACCGCCGAGTACTATAAGATTGCGGGTCTGTCCGAACACGGTATCTGCGAAAGCGTCGCTTGCAACCGTGGCTTTAGCGTCCCAACCTGCCACGCTGATTTCTTCGAGAGCGTCACACCCTGCGAAAACGGTATTATCCAATCCGTTCAAAACGGCATTGATTTCTATACCTTTAAGATTAGTATAGTTCTTAAACGCGTTGCTTGCGAGAGCTTTAACGTCGTATCCGCCGAGTTCTGACGGCACCGTGATGTTTTCCGCTCCCTTGTTTCCGTAGAGTACGGTGGCATAACCGTCCTTAACGATATAAACAAGTTCGTATTCGGAGTCATAAACGCTGAGGGCTCCTTCTTCGTAAAGGAAGACTTTACTTGCCAAACCGTTTTCGCTCACAACGTCGTTAAACTCCGCGATAACGTCGCCTTTAAGATATATAACGGAGTCGAAGTTTCCTTCGGTCACGAGAGTTACGAGATATCCGAGGTTGGCGGCAAAAGTATCTTTATCCGTTCCCAAAATTGCGCCGTTGACTATCATATTGTTGACGCTGTCGGCACTGCCTGCAAGACTTAACGCACCCTGAGAAGAAATAACGGAGTTAATAACGGCGGTATTGAAGGTAAGAGTATTTATTCTGACCTCGGAAAGGTCCGCTTGTATTCCGGCTACGTCGAACGAGCCTATCTTTTCGGGGATAACGTAATCTCCGGTTTTACCGAAAGGATAGAATTCGAGTAAAGCTATCTTCTCTCCGACTTCGTAGCCGAGATATTGTGCGGTATCTTCATCTACGGTTATAACCGTATAAAGCACGCCGTTGTCGGAAAGATAAATTTCTCCGCCCGCTTCGACGTTGACTTCCTTAATTCCTTTGAAATTAGCGAAGAAACCGTTTGAATAGCTCTTCAGAGCGGAAGGCAGATTGAATACCGCGAGCGCGCTGCAACCGTAATCGCTTCCGTCGGCAGACAGAGCGGTAACCGCTTCGCCGAGAGTAACGGAACCGAGCAATACGTCTCCCCTTATGGCTTCCGCATTAAATTCGATACCCGTTTCGCCTTCGCCTAAAACGGTTTGGGTCGCTAAAGACAAGGCATTAAGCGATTTCATTTCGGCAAAAGCGCCTTCTCCTATAACCTTAACGTTCGGTAAATCCAGACTTTCTACGTCCGAACCGTAGAAAGCGTAAGCGCCGACTTCGGTCACGGCGGCAAGACTGCCCGTTACGGCAAGACTGCCGTTATAGAAAGCGCGAACACCGATTTTCGCGACGTTATCGAGATTAATTTCCTTAACCTCGTCGCTCTTTCCGTCGGCAGAATACTCCGTCCTGTCGGTAATTTCGGTAACGGAAGCAGGCAACGTCACTTTAACGATACCTTTCGTGCCGTTAAAGGTATTGCCGTCGAGAGAAGCGAAGGTACTGTTTTCGCCGAAAACTACTGCAATCTGCTGACGAACGAGTTCGCCGTCGGCATTTTCGGTTTCCACGGATTTCGCCCCTGCGAAAACTTTGTTTCCGAACTTTTCGAGGTCGGGAAGAATAACGTCGCTTCCGAAGGTAGCGTTAGCGAAGGCTCCGTCTCCTATTTCCTTAACGCTTGCGGGGATGGAAATATAAGCGATTTCCTTGTTTGCAAATACGTTATCGCCGATTTTCACTACGGGTTTTCCGTTGTATTCGTCCGATATGTAAATTATTTTGGCGTCGCCGTTATAGGCGGTCACGGCATATCCGCCGTCGCACTCCGAATAGACGAGCCCTTCGGTGGATTTCGTTTTGTCCACGGCTCTGACTTCGAAAGCGTAACCTCCTACCACGTCGTCGAGCGTCAATCCGCTGACGGTCACGTCTACCGTGCTGAAAAGTATGCTCTCAACGGTATAATCGGCATAATCGGCATTATTCTTTATCAGATCGGCGAGGATCTCGTCGATATATTCCTTGTCGATGACGTCGCCGTAAAAAGCGTCGTCTACGGTAACTCTTTCGGTACGGTCGGTACTGTCGCCTTCGGCTACTTTAAGTCCGCTGAAAGTAAATTCCACGGTGACGGGAATTTGTTTTTTGTTGTAAACGGGTTCCAAAACGAGGTATTTTTCCACGGTAAGAGACCCGGTGTAAATTTTGCCGTCGGCGTCTTTCCACTGCCCGTTGAAAGTGTGTCCTTTCAGAGCGTTTGCGGAAGCAGGCAAAGTATAAACGGTCCCCGAAAGCACTTGCTGAGGATCGAAGTCGCCGTTTTTGTAACTAATGGTGAAATAACGGTCCGCAACGAGGGCGACCATCTTGGTATCTACGTTTATGACGGTGGAGGTGTTGAGCCAGGAGAGGAAAGTAAGTCCTTTGGACGCGAGGGAGGTTTCCACCTGTTTTTGTTTGGTGGCGTTTTGCCCTACGCGGACGCTTTCGGATATTCCGGTATAATACGTAACTTCGGGCCTGGAGTTGAACGCATAATAATATTCCACGGTTTTTTCCACGTATGTAACGCTCATATTGAATGTGACGTTACCGGTAACGGTATATGTGGAAAAATCCACGCCCCAGTCGTATGAAGCGAGTTCTGAAGGTTTCGTATAAGAAGGAGGCGTTATCTTGCTGCCGTGACGCACCGTTTGCGTGGCGACGGTGTTGCCCTTGTAATCGACGAAGGTAACGGTATATTCTGTGGCGTTTTCGGAATAAACGGGTTTAACGGTCATATTCGTTTCCACTTTGGAAAGGGAAACTTCCTGTCCGGTAGTTACGTCCGCCCAACCGACGAAAACCTGTCCGTCCACCTTGGGAGCTTCGGGAGCGGTGACCGCAGAGCCTTTCACTACGGTTTTGCTTCCGAGGGAGTTTCCTGCAAGATCGACGAAACTGACTTTAACGGTCTCCGTCCCTTCGGGAACGATAAGCACGGTAAAGACAACCGTTTTTTGCTGATAGTAAATCGTTATGCTCTGTTCGCCGGGGGTTTGCAAGGCGGCTCTTCCTTCGGTGGTGAGCATAGCGGACGTGGCGGCGATTTCCTGGGACTTACCCTCGGAATCGATAACGAGAAGACGGACGTCGGAGATATTGAATTTCCCTTGTTCGGCGACTTCCGGCACGCTACCTTCCACGATCTGAAGCTCTGCGACGTCGAGTTTGTCGCCGCAGGCGGTCAAAGTAAAGACGGACAATACCGCTATCGCGAGAAGAAGCGCAACAAGTCCGACTTTAAGCCCGAAAAATTTGGATTTACTCATTTAACGAAACCTCCACATTTCTGCATGGTAAAACCGTAAACATTTACAGTTATTATAAATATATCATACCTACGCCCCGATTGCAAGAGTGTTTTTTATTTTAATATATATATAAAATATGGCAAATTCCCCTTTTCGCCCTTAATTTGGATAAAAATTTTCTGTTTTCCCATAATTTTCGATAAAAATCAAGACCGTCTGAAATTCAGTTTTGTCGTAAAAACCCATAAAAACAACGCAAAATAAATTACAAGAAAATTTAATAAAAAGCCGTAAATGTATCATTGCAATACAGCTTGATTTTTTTCAAAATAAAAAAAAGACGCGCCTTCCGACGCGTCTTCCGACGAATGTCCGACTTTATTGTTTTTTGGTGGGAATGTTGTCAAAGGTAATTTTTTTCTTTTTCGGAAACATTCTTTTGACTTGCTTAAAGCGAAATTTCGATTGCTCAAGATGATTTCTAAGAAAATCGATAAGTTCGGCAAATTCCGTATCCCCGATTTTTTTTCGGAAAAAATAGAAGAAAATCGCCACTCCCGCGTAGATGAAAACAAAGTTCTTTTTAACGGCTACGGCTTCGATTTTTTTATAATCATACTCTTCTTCCAGAAGCAATTCACCCGTTTTGGAATAAAAACCGACTCTCATCGCTTCTTCCCCGAAATGAATTTTATGCACGGCAATTCCTTGTTTTACGGTTTCGTGCTTATATCCGGATATGGAAGTCCAGAGAAAAAGTATCAGAGTAAAGACCAGTACGGCGCAGGTTATCCCGAAGAATATCAAAATGAGTATCATCCCCGTAAAAACATACAACAACACCCCCGCAAGAAGCAGAAAAGCCAAAAGGAGGGTTTCTCGCAGTCCGAAATATCTTCGCATATAATACATACTGCACTTAAAATAATCGTTTTTATCGGTTTTTATAGTAAAATCCATTTTACCTCCGTATTACTCTCCTCTCAATCTTGCATACGTTGCGGCGTCCTCGGCAAAAGTACTGTCGGGCGTGATGTCGGCGGTATTGTCGTAAAGATACAATACGCACGGCTGCATGGTAAACCCGAACGGTTTGGTTATATTGTTGAGACTGTCCAGCACCGCTATCGGGAAGGTTATGAACCTTTTGTCTTCAAAAGTCGGCACCGTAGTGCATTCGTGCACCGCACCTGCAGTGACTATTCCGAGGTTGACGTATATCACTCCGTCTTTTTCCACTCTGAGTTTTGCGTAGTCGTCTTTTTTTATTTCGCCGGCTATGGCGCTGTTGGCTATCCTTTTTATCATTTCGTCGGCGCCGGGATTACCGGGGATCAGTTCCCTGTCCAGCATACGCATAGCCGTCACGTCCTGCCAGTTGTAAATATCCAGAAAACCTGTCTGGGTAAACGTGCTCTGCGTCCTGAGCGCACTGCCGTCGGACTCTTCGCTCATGGTGGATATGCCTACCGCCGTAGCGACGATATTGCTCATTATGGTATTGTTTACGGTAACGTTGCTGTAAACGTATTCGCCTGCGTTGTTCTTATTATTTACAACGTGTATGCCGAAATTACTGGTGTTGCGGATTATACATCCGTCGACTGCGTACTCGCTCCTCTCGGAATAAATCCCGTAATAACAGTTTTCCAGTACGCTGTACTCTATTCTGACGTTTTCGATAAATTCGCTTTCGGCGTCTCCAATCTTTACCGCAATGCCGCTAAGGCCGTTGGCTTCGTTGATCTTAAACGCTTCGTCCGCTCTTATATGGACGTTGGAAACCGTCGTATCTCCTTTGTTGACGGCAAGTATC
>ERZ1643251.4355-NODE-4355-length-12398-cov-5.209025_pt1 | contig 12398 bp, 9 predicted proteins | sample MGYA00579261_ERZ1643251 | MGnify/ENA primary metagenome ERZ1643251 (study PRJEB29033, sample SAMEA4952267) | chicken gut metagenome | biome: Broiler Chicken; feature: Gastrointestinal Tract; material: Caecum | place: Ireland | collected 2018 | study: Broiler... | reverse complement strand
AAAGAAAAATTCGGGGCAGAGGAATCTTATTATTCTATTTTATTCTTTGGCGCTGTTCATTTCAAGTGTCGCTTGCAAAAAAGGTGAAGCAAGCCGATAGAAAGGCTGGTTTCACCTTTTTGCAAAATAAAGGAAATATATAACTGTATCTCCAAGGCCCTGATTGATGCGGTGCAAATTAATATTTCAGAAATCGAAAACAAACAAAACCTGAAAAAAGGCTGATACAATCCGATCGGAAAGCAAACAGCCTGCAAAAATACGGAATGTACAAGTATACGGAATCCCCGGATTTTGAGATCCTGCTGTTTGGATATCAGGATATGCAGGAATGGCTGAATAACCTGTATGACTGCATCAACTAGTATTTGAGATTGAAGAGGCAGAAGACTGTCAAATTCTAAGGCTTTTGCCATAAATGCAAAAACGATAACATCTCCTGCGGGCTTCAACGAATCGCGTAGTCCTACTTCGCAGACTTTTCCTGCCCGGAAAGCTCGTCTATGATCTTCTCGATCATGGTTTTCTTTAAATACACGTCAAAGCTTAAACTGCACAGAAAGGCGAACAGCCGTAACTCGTCCTTGTCCTCGCCGTCAGGGGTGTTAAGGAATGCCTGACCGGACTTTTCATATGCTTCCTGAACCGATGCTTTGAGAGGCTCGATGCGGGATTTTTCGATCTCGCACACTTCACTGTATATTTCGGAGAGCTTCACATCCTCGCTGCCGGAGAAATATTTCTCGCGCAGAGGCGTCAGTAGGGTTTCAATGTCCTTGATGGAGAGGATATTTTTAAAATAATAGATCAAAATGAGGAGAAGAACATGCTCCTTGGAATATTTCTTCTTTACTGACGGTGGAAGCAGGTTATTCTTCGAGTAATTATTTATCATTGTTTTGGTCAGGATTTTATCCTCGTCATACCGCTTTGTGGAGGAAAGGTGCTCATCCATGAATGTGGTGACCTGATCCATGTACAGGTCAATGTTCGGGATCTCATCAGGCTTGATGTAATCTACTTTATCCAGACTATCTAAAATGCTGTTTAATATATCGTTTATGTCAATCTTCATATTATCACCTCGATGCGTCTATTATATAGTAGTAAAAACTATATAGCAAGAGGGGAAAACTTGTTTTTAATTATTAGGAGGACACAAGGAACAACCGGAGGTTGACTTATGTGAAAATGTGTTCGATAATAGATGGGAACAATGGTACAAAAAGGAGAACCAAATGAGTATTTACGATACATTAAATGAACCTCAGAGGGAGGCGGTATTCCACACGGACGGCCCGCTCCTGATCTTGGCGGGGGCAGGTTCGGGCAAGACGAGAGTGCTGACCCACCGCATTGCTTATTTGATCGAAGAAAAGGGCGTGAACCCATGGAATATCCTTGCCATTACATTTACAAACAAAGCGGCGGGGGAGATGCGCCAGAGGGTGGACAATCTGGTGGGATTCGGCTCTGAGAGCATATGGGTGAGCACCTTCCATTCCATGTGCGTGAGGATTCTTCGCAGGCATATAGAACGTCTTGGATATGACAACCGTTTTACAATCTATGACACGGACGATCAGAAGACGCTTATGAAAGAAGTGATACGAAAGCTTGACCTCGATCCGAAGCGCTATAAAGAGAGGCCGCTTTTGTCAGTGATCTCCTCCGCGAAGAATGAGATGATCATGCCAAATGAGTTTGAACTGAACGCGGGCGGTGACTTCGCATTGCAGCAGACCGCGAAAGTGTACCGTGAGTATGAAGCGCAGTTAAAATCCAACAATGCACTGGATTTTGACGATCTTCTTGTCAGGACGGTGCAGCTTCTGGACACTCAGCCTGACGTTCTTGAAAACTATCAGGAACGGTTCCGATACATAATGGTGGACGAGTATCAGGACACGAATACAGTGCAGTTTAAGCTGGTAAGCCTTTTGGCAGGCAAATACCGAAATCTCTGCGTGGTGGGCGACGACGACCAGTCCATCTACAAATTCCGCGGGGCGAATATCCGCAATATTCTTGACTTTGAGAAAGAGTTTGCGGACGCCCGGGTGATCAAGCTGGAACAGAATTACCGCTCTACGGAAAGTATCCTCAACGCGGCGAATGGTGTGATCCGCAATAACAAAGGTCGAAAAGAGAAGACGCTCTGGACGGACAACGGCGAGGGGGAGAAGATATCCCTGCGCCAGTTTGACACCGGGTATGACGAGGCGGAGTTTGTAGCGGAGGATATCAGTGAAAGTGTGCGGGAAGGGGCATCTTATAATGACAGCGCCATCCTTTATCGCACCAACGCCCAGTCCCGTCTTTTTGAGGAAAGATTCGTCGCCATGAACATTCCGTATAAGATTGTGGGCGGCATTAATTTCTATGCCCGCAGGGAGATCAAGGATATTCTGGCGTATTTGAAAACCATTGACAACGGGCAGGACGATCTTGCGGTGCGCAGGATTATCAATGTGCCAAAGCGGGGGATCGGTCTTACGACCATCAACCGTATTCAGGAGTCAGCCGCGGCACGGGGGATTGGTTTCTACGAGGCACTGCTTGCGCCGGAGCTTATCGCGGGCATCGGACGGAGCGCGTCAAGGCTGGACGCTTTTGCCGCGCTGATCGAATATTTCAAAGGACAGGCAGAGCAGGAAAGCCTGACAGATCTGTTAAATGAAATTATCGAAAAGACGGGTTATGTGAAAAGTCTGGATGCGGACGACCCGGTAGACGCAGAGGCGAGGATACAGAATATCGATGAGCTTGTCAGCAAGGCAGCGGCGTATGAGGAGGACTGCGCTGACAGGGACGAGACGGCCACACTGAGCGGGTTTCTCGAAGAAGTGGCTCTCGTGGCGGACATCGACAGTCTGGACGAGGAGCAGGATTACGTGGTTCTCATGACACTGCACAGCGCCAAAGGGCTGGAGTTCCCGCGAGTCTATCTGGCGGGGATGGAGGACGGCCTGTTTCCTAGTTATATGACAGTAACCGCAGATGATCCGGAGGAGCTGGAGGAAGAGAGAAGGCTCTGCTATGTAGGGATTACCCGTGCGGAGCAGAAGCTGACGCTTACGTGCGCCCGCAAGAGAATGATACGCGGAGAGACACAGTATAATACGATCTCCCGGTTCGTGAAAGAGATCCCGGCGGAACTGCTGGATACGGGGGAAACGGTTTCCTTTGGAGAAAATCCATTCAGAAGTGATAAGTTTCGGAACAGTACGTACTCGAACGCAAAGAAAGCATTTCGGGCACAGGCTTACGGAGGGATGTACTCAGGGAATACCGGAGCCGACGGCGGGAGCGGCGCGGGAGACAGACCTTACGGAAACGCGGCGGGTTCGGCAGCAGGAAACAAGCCGGGATTTGCAGGACTTCAGAAAGGGAGTCAGCTCGCGGCAGGAAAAGGCGGGAAACTCTCCTATAATGTTGGTGACCGGGTGCGACATGTGAAATTCGGCGAAGGGACTGTGCTTGATATCAAAGAAGGAGGACGGGATCATGAAGTGACCGTGGAGTTTGATCAAACAGGTGTGCGCAAGATGTTCGCCATGTTCGCAAAACTGGTGAAGGTGGAGTGAGCGTTTCTCCGTATGCTTATGATTAGATGGAAGAAGAGAATCTGGTCACCGGTCTGATGACTGGTGACTGTTCTGTTTGAAAAATGTATTATTTGGTCGCCATTTCGGTTGCAAATAGGCTTATGGATATGTAAACTATATATAGTGATAATTTCATATTTTTAAGATAAGATATGAGAAATATTTTGTCGTTTCTTAATTTTTAAGAGCGTGAGTAGAAATTATTTTAGTGATTTTTGCATTTAGGTGTTTTAGGAATAGGTCGCTGTGATGGGATTTTTCTGTCATGGCGACCTTTTCTTACTAACGATAATGCTATAAATTCAAAAGTCATATTAAATAAAGATTAATTACTTGAATTTTATCAGAAAATATGTTATTTTTGATACATAGATTCAATTAATTAACGAAAGTGTGGAGGTGATTCTTTGGATTCGATATATATAGCTCATATCAATGAAGTTTCTGGTAAAGTACAGACAGTTAAAGAACACAATGAGAATGTAGCCTCGCTATGTCATGAATATGTTATACCAGAAATGAAAAATATGGGATATACGGTTGGTCTGGGTCATGATATCGGGAAGTATCAGGAATCTTTTGGACGCAGAATAAGGGGAGAAAATATCCGGGTAGAACATTCTACATGTGGAGCATTGACTGTGAAAGAGAGATATGCAGCTTTTGCCCCGTTGACTTCCGCCAGTCTTATGATGCAGTTTTGTATAGCTGGACATCATTCGGGGCTTCCTGACGGAGGGTTTCAAAACGACACGTCAGACAAATCCACATTGTGTGGACGGATGAATCGAAGTTTTGAGGATTTCAGTGTATACAAAAAGGAACTGCGATTTCCAGATATTAACGGTATGAAGTGGCTCCGCTTCCTTATGCAGGACTGCGGCGGCAATATGGATCAATTGATCGATAAATTCGCATTCCTGACCAGATATTTGTTTTCCTGTCTTGTAGATGCGGATTCCAAAGATACGGCTGATTTTTGCAATGTAGGAGAGATTCCAAGAACACTCAAAGCGAATTTCAAGGCTTGTTTATTAAAAGTAGATTCCTTATTAAACTCATTTGTTTGCACGACAAGACTGCAGGAAACACGTTCTCTTCTTCAAAATCAGGCTTTTGAGAAGATGCAGGAACAGGCGGAGATTTATCTGCTTAATATGCCTACCGGAAGCGGGAAAACATTAGCGAGTGTTAAAATTGCTCTTGAACGTGCTGTGATGTCAGGGAAAAAGCGTATTATCTACATTATTCCCTACAATGGTATCATTGATCAAACGGCAGAAGTGTTTGAAAATTTGTTTCAGGGAGATTTGGAAATTCTTAGACATCAGTCAACATTTTCTTATGAAGATCAGGAAGACGAATCCGAGGATTACAGAGTGGCGGCAAAGGTAGCAGCAGAAAACTGGGGAGCACCATTTATAATCACTACAGCCGTGCAGTTTTTTGAATCAATATATTCTAATAAGAGAGGAAAGTTGCGCAAGCTGCATAATATGTCAGACAGTATCCTTGTTTTTGATGAGGCGCACCTGATGCCAAGAAATTATTTACAGCCATGTCTTCAGGCGGTTTCATACATTACCCGCTATCTGAACAGCGAAGCAATCTTTTTGACAGCTACGATGCCTGATTTTTCTAAGCTGATAAAGGAATATGCTCTGCCGAACAGCAGGGTAAGTAATCTCATTGATGACAAGTCATCGTTTGAAGTGTTTCAAAAGTGCAGGTATACATATCTAGGAGAGTTAGACAGTGCAGAAATACTTACAAAAAGTTGGCAATATCCGTCCTCATTGATCATTGTGAACAAAAAGGCAACGGCAAAGGAGTTATATCAGGAATGTGGAGGAAAAAAGTATCACCTTTCAACTTATATGACTGCTTATGACAGGAAGAGGGTTTTAAAAGAAATCCGCGAAGAACTGCAGCAGTTAGAAAGGGAATATCCTGATTATCAGAATATACCGGATGAAAGGAAAATAACAATTATTTCCACATCCTTGATCGAAGCGGGTGTGGATCTGGATGTTTATACTGTTTTCAGGGAAGCTTCAGGATTGGATAGTGTTTTGCAGGCCGGTGGGCGATGTAACAGGGAGGGAAAGAGAACAAATGCAGATGTGTTTGTATTTGATTTTTCTGATGAAACAAGGAGAGTTTCAGCAGATCAGAGGGGAAATCTTACAAAAGGTCTTCTGAAAAAATATGAAGATATCTCTGCCCCAAAATGTATTGAGGAATATTTTGACAGGATATTCCTTATGACGAAGGAAGAAATCGGGAAAAACACAATCCATCAAATGTGCAGTGATCTCAGTTCGATTCCCTTTAAAACATATGCGGAGAAGTTTGAACTGATCGACAGCAGAACAATTTCCCTTGTTGTTCCAAGGGACGAAAAAAGCAGAAAAATGGTAGAAACACTAAGAATTACAAAAACAGGAAATGCGCGTCAGCTTCAGAATTATACATGCACGTTATATGAAAAAGAGTTGGATGATTTGATACGGCAGCATGTGGCGGATGATTTTGGAACAGGAATTTACTGTCTGACAAATTCGGATTATTATAATGATAATGTGGGGATTTTGTTTGAGGCAAAAGATTATATCATTTAAGAGAAAGGGGTGAGAAAATGAGCTATGGATTTAAAGTGATCGTGGAGGGAGATTACGCATGTTTTACTCGGCCGGAGCTTAAGGTTGAACGAGTAAGTTATGATGTTCCTACTCCCGGTGCACTAGAAGGATTATTAAAAAGTGTTTATTGGAAACCGGCTATCCGCTATGTGATCGACAGGATCATTGTTTTTCAGAAAATTGATTTTGCCAATATCCGAAGAAATGAAGTGAAAGACAAAGTCCTGCTGAGTGCAGTGAAGAGCCAGATGAATCAGAAAGGAGGAGATCCTTGTATTTATGCTTCCGAGAGCAGGAGCCAAAGGGCTTCTATGGTACTGAAAAATGTAAAATACGGTATTGAATTTCATTTTGAACTGACCAGATTAAAAAACGACCATGAGGAGGATGCGGAAAATAAGCACTACAATATTATAAAGCGCCGTCTTGAGAAAGGTCAGTGGTTCCGTACACCGTGTCTGGGCTGCAGTGAGTTTCCGGTCAAGAGGATCGAACTGGTAGAAGAGTTTGATGAGAATCTTATCAGTAGCGATATTTTAAGTATGGGAGATGTGGATCTGGGATATATGAGCTATAAAGTAATGTTTGAAGATGAGGGAAAACCGGTCAACAATGACTGGGAAACCCCTAAATTTTCTGACAGAGCGTCTACGGCATATTATCGCCCTCATATGATCAATGGTGTCATTGATGTAAAAAAGTACAGGGAGGGATTAAGATGCTGATAAATGCATTGAGTGATTATTATGACATTCTTTCGAAAAATGGGAAAGTTCTTCCAGATGGATATTCAAATGTGAAGATTCATTATTTGATTTCGCTGACAGAAGATGGTCAAATAGATGAAATCATGGACTGCCAGATAGAAGAAGAGGTTCCGGCAGGGAAGAATAAAACGAAAATAAAGAAAAACCCGAAAGAGATGGTAATGCCCCAAAGAACAGAGAAACCGGGAATTGATGCGAATATCGTGGAACATAGACCGTTATATCTGTTCGGACTAAACATGGATGGAGAGCAGCTCAGTCCAAATGACAGAACAGGAAAAGCAAAAAAGTCTCACGAGATATTTATTAAGGAAAATGTAACATTTATAGAAAAACTTGATTCGCCAGTTATAAATGCTTTCCGTAATTTTCTTTTGAATTGGAAAGCTGAAAATGAAGTTGAGAATCCGTGGCTTTTGAGGTTGGGAAAGGAATATGCAAAATCAGGATATGCGTTTTGCTTATCCGGAAGTCCGGATCAACTGCTGCATGATGATCCAAAGTTAAGGCAGAAATGGGAAGAAGAGTATCAGAAGAGAGCATCAGGTACCAAGGGGATATACATTGCGCAGTGTGCGGTCTCAGGGGAAGAAGCTCCGATCGCAAGAATACACAGCAAGATTAAAGGTGTATATGGAGGGCTTGCAACGGGAAGTGTACTGATTGGGTTTAATAATCCTTCGGAAAATTCTTACGGGAATGAGCAGTCGTACAACAGTAATGTTTCAGAAGGAACGATGAAAAAATATACAGAGGCGTTGAATTACCTTTTGAGCAGCGGCAGACACAAAGCCATGATGGATGAAATGACGATTGTGTTCTGGGCGATGAACGGACAGGAAAACTGCGAAGATCTTCTTATGAAAATGCTTCTCGGACAGTCGGACAAAATGGGGGCAGAAAAGACAGAAGATATGCTAAAAAACCTCATGAATGATGCAAGAAAAGGTAGTCTGCTGAAAGAAAAGTTGGATTCTCTGGATGATATTGACCCTGATGTAGACTTTTATATGCTGGGACTAAAACCAAATTCATCGCGGCTTTCTGTAAAATTTATCTTTAAGAAAAAATATGCGGATGTGCTCTGGAATATTGCTCGTTTCCAGCAAGATTTACAGATTACAAAAGAACTGCGTCCGGCATATATTTCCAGCATAAAAAAGGAACTGATCTCGCCTAAGAGCAGTAATGAAAAGGTAAATCCGGCACTTCTAGCCTCTCTGTTTGAAGCGGTTATTTATGGAAAACGCTATCCGGCAGTACTGCTTGAAACAATGGTGCGGAGGGTGAAAACGGACAGCGGAAAAGAAAAATTAAACGCAGTGCGCGCCGGAGTTATTAAAGCATGTATCAATAGAAATTATTCAAAGGAGGAATTGAAAGTGGCATTGGATCTTGAGAATCATGGACAGGCTTATTTGTGCGGCAGACTGTTCGCAGTTCTGGAAAAACTTCAGCAGGATGCTTCGGGAAATGCGTTGAACAGAACGATTAAAGACGCTTATTTTGCGTCAGCTTCGTCAAAGCCGGCACTGGTATTTCCTAAACTGATCAAGCTGGCACAAAACCACCTTAATAAGGTGAAATATCCGGGTTACTACAATAATCTGATCCGGGAGATCATCGGACACTTAAATGGAGAGTTCCCAGAAACATTGTTCCTGATCAGGGAAAATTTATCATCGGATATTATCAGCAGTATCAGAGCTTTTTTGAGAAAACAGAGAAGTCGGAAAAATTAAGAGAAACGGAGGAAGAATAATATGGCACTGGAGAACAGATATGATTTTGTAATGCTTTTTGATGTAGAAAACGGGAACCCTAACGGTGATCCAGATGCTGGAAATGCACCGAGAGTGGATGCTGAATCAGGATATGGATATATTACCGATGTATGCCTGAAACGAAAGATTAGGAATTATGTCGAACTCCTTAAAGAAGGAGAAGAAGGTTATAACATTCTCATAAAACCAGACAGATCTTTAAATGCCAAATTTACCGCTGCATATGAGGCGGAAGGGCTTACAAAGAAAAATAAGGGGAAAAATGTAGATGATGTAAAAAAAGCCAGAGCATATATGTGCAGGAATTATTTTGATGTGAGAGCCTTTGGCGCAGTGATGTCTACAGGAGACGATCCCTGCGGAATCGTAAGAGGACCGGTACAGATCAATTTTGCTAAAAGTATATCTCCGGTGAATATTCAGGATGTTACGATCACTCGTCAGGCAAGGACAACAGAAGAAAGAAAAGAGACCGGTGAGACAGAAATGGGAAGAAAAAGCATGATCCCATATGCTCTTTATCGTGCAGAGGGGTATGTGTCAGCAGCTCTTGCAAATAAATCTACGGGATTGACAGAAGAAGATGTTGAACTTTTATGGACGGCAATCATAAATATGTTTGAAAACGATCACAGCGCTGCGCGCGGGAAAATGTGTATGAGGAAACTTTATGTGTTTAAACACAGTAATGTTTTAGGTAACTGTCCGTCGCACCTTCTGTTTGATAAGATTTCTGTACAGGAAAAAGAAGGGGTACTTCCCCGCTGTTTTAGTGATTACAATCTTACGCTGGACAGGAATATTCCGGATGGTGTCGAACTTATTGAAAAGTTATGAATACAGCAGAAATAGCAATCCGGACAATCCAGCATTATTTGTACTGCCCTCACCGGTGGGGACTTCTGGAAATAGATAAAGCTTGGGCAGAAAACGTATTTGTCACAAAAGCAAATCTTATGCATGAGCGGGTACATGATCCGGAGAAAAATTATACGGCCCGGGGAAAAAAGGTTTACACTTCTGTGCCTGTATATAACGATAGAGAAGAGTATAATCTGTATGGCATGACAGACTGTCTAGAAATGACCCCAGATAAAAATGGTGTGTCTGTGGACGGGAGTAGTGAAAAATATAAACTCTGCATCGTTGAGTACAAACCGACAAAACCAAAAGATGCTGATTACAGAGAAGATGATCTTATGCAGGTGTTTGCGCAAAAACTCTGTGTGGATTTTGTGTTCGGAGGAGACTGTGATGGAGCGATTTATTATTCAGATGTGAAGAAAAGAGTTGTTCTTCCTCTAAAAGAAAATTTTCGGGAATATGACAAAAAATTGCAGTCTGTACTAAAAGAGATGAGAATATGCCTGAATCAAGGCAAAATTCCAGCCATTCGGAAAGGTCAGAAATGTAGCGGATGTTCAATGAAGGATCTGTGTATGCCATCTGTAAAACCTGTGAAAAATATCCGGTCAGAGATACAGAAGATTGAGAGGGCAGACTTATGAGAAAACTTTTAAATACTGTCTATGTGACAAATGAAATGGCATATTTGACTTTGGACGGAGAAAATCTTGTATGTAAAATTGACGGAGAGATAAAACTGCGTATTCCTTTTGACAACATTGAAAATATCGTCTGCATTAACTATATAGGTTGCTCTCCGGCGTTGATGGGGAAATGTGTAGGCAAGACAATTCCAATCAATTTCATATCGCCACAAGGAAAGTTTTTGGCAAAAGTATGCGGTGAAACGAAAGGGAATGTTTTCCTCAGGGTAAACCAGATTGATAAATTCAGAGAGTATGGTTTACTGCTGGCACAGAATACAATGGCGGCGAAGTTCAGTAATACAAGGCAGTTGATCCGTCGTACTCTTCATGATAATGCGCAGTTGAGGGAAGATTCTGAACTGCAAAAAGTGCTGGGAATATTACGTGAAGGAATAGACAAATTATACGAAGCCCAGAGCATAGAAGAAGTAGTCGGCATTGAAGGATATTGCGCGCAAAGTTATTTTTCTGTATTTAACAAGTTGATCACAAACAAAAATGTGCCATTTACCTTTGAATTGAGAACCAAAAGACCGCCTTTAGATCCAATCAACGCATTATTATCTTTTGTGTATACATTGGCGATGAGTGAATTTGCAGCTGCCTTGGAGACGGTGGGTCTGGACAGTTACATAGGATATTGCCATACACTCAGAAGTGGCAGAGTCTCCCTTGCCTGTGATCTGGTCGAGGAAGCACGCTGCATTGTAGAGCGATTTGTAATCACATTACTGAATCTTCAGATTGTTGGAGAAGGAGATTTTGACCGACAGATTTCCGGTGCCGTGTTGCTTAATGATGAAGGAAGGAAAAAGGTCCTATCAAGATGGCAGGAGAAGAAAAGATCTGATATAATGCATCCTTATTTGAAACAAAAGATTCCGATGGGATTACTGCCATATGTCCAGAGTAATCTGCTTGCGAAATATGTCCGTGGGGACATTGAAAGTTATCCTTCGTATTTATTAAAGTAGGTGTAATCTATGATGGTTTTAATCAGTTATGATGTGAGTACAATTGATTCCAAAGGGAAAACAAGGCTCAGGAAGGTCGCAAAAGAATGCCAAAATCATGCGCAGCGTGTTCAAAATTCAGTATTCGAAGCAGATCTAGACTATTCTACATTTTTGAAATTGAAAGATAGCTTATTAAAGCTGATTGATCCAGAACAAGATAGCTTAAGATTTTACTATCTGGGGAATAATTGGGAGCGAAAAGTGGAGCATGTTGGAGCAAAGAAAACTTACAATCCCGAAGGCGTGATTATTGTATGAAAAGGCGAAGGTTAGGTGTTGTAAAAAAATCAGGAAGGTTCGCCTGAAAAAAGAGTCGTTTTTCATCGGAAAATGATATAAAATAGTAAGAAAAAAATGTCTGTCTCTATATGTGGGGTAAAAATACGGTTACTATGCAAAATGTAGCGGTCATGCCTCGCAAGAGGCATGTGAGTAGAAATCATGCAAATATAATCCAGAAAATCATCGAAAGAAGTCATGCCTCGCAAGAGGCATGTGAGTAGAAATTGCTGGGTACATTGACGATGTGACGGCTGGTCTGGTAGTCATGCCTCGCAAGAGGCATGTGAGTAGAAATTGCAGTAATCCAGCATCTGCACACTGCTGCACATAGTCATGCCTCGCAAGAGGCATGTGAGTAGAAATGTCCAAAAGTACAAAACCGCAGTTCGGATTCAATTGTCATGCCTCGCAAGAGGCATGTGAGTAGAAATCCAGATGTTCTGTAATGGTTCCGGATCCGGCAGGTCATGCCTCGCAAGAGGCATGTGAGTAGAAATTCTTTTCCTCTTCTGTCATACCGGGTTCAAAGATGTCATGCCTCGCAAGAGGCATGTGAGTAGAAATAACCGCATACCCTGACTGCTGTCAGGTTCGGATTGGTCATGCCTCGCAAGAGGCATGTGAGTAGAAATTCCATTGAAGCGGCCACTATGATGATTGTGCGAACGTCATGCCTCGCAAGAGGCATGTGAGTAGAAATCATCTGTCCCAGTCCGCCGCAGTATATCCTTCAGTCATGCCTCGCA
>ERZ1643251.4353-NODE-4353-length-12403-cov-29.599773_pt1 | contig 12403 bp, 9 predicted proteins | sample MGYA00579261_ERZ1643251 | MGnify/ENA primary metagenome ERZ1643251 (study PRJEB29033, sample SAMEA4952267) | chicken gut metagenome | biome: Broiler Chicken; feature: Gastrointestinal Tract; material: Caecum | place: Ireland | collected 2018 | study: Broiler... | reverse complement strand
ATGGGGAAAGGGCATTTTGTATTTGTTGATTCAAATTGCTTATATCCTGTATCTTGTATTGACCGGCGCCGCCGATATGTTCGGTTTTTTTACACTCGGTTCCGTCGAGGCGAATCCCTGGTATGGAATCGAGGGGGATAATTCCGTAATCATGTTAATCATGGGCGTGCTTTCTTTCATCGTTACGATTGTTTATATCGTTATGTATGTTTCGAACGTGAAAGACGTATATGCGACGCAAAAGCGCGTTGCCGAAGGGAAAAAACCGAGAACTTTCAGGGAAGAAGTAGCGGAGATATTCGATAAAAAATTCTATCGGACCGTTCTTTTTCTCCCGATAATCGGGGTTTGCATATTTAACGTGTTACCGATTATTTTCATGATATTGGTAGCGTTTACAAACTATGGCGGAGATATTGTTCCCCCGGCTCTTGTAGATTGGGCAGGGTTTGAGAATTTCGGAAAAATTTTGACGTTGGGTCAATTCGCGCCCACGTTTTTCAAAATCCTTGTCTGGAATATTCTTTGGGCAATATTGGCGACTTTCTTGAATTATTTCGGAGGCCTGCTGCTGGCGTTGCTTCTGAACAAAAAATGCGTCAAGGGGAAAGTTTTCTGGCGGGCATTCCCCATACTGGCTTATGCGATTCCGGGATTTATTACTTTGCTCGGTTTCAAATTTATGTTTTCCTACGGCGGTCCGATAAATTACTATATTACGGAGGCGGGAGGAACCGCCATAGGCTTTTTGGATCTCGATGCAAAATGGACGGCGAGATTCATCGGTCTTGCAGTCAATGCCTGGATCAGCATACCCTCTTCCATGCTATTGGCTTCGGGAATATTATCTAACGCCAATCAGGATCAGTTTGAGGCGGCCCGGATAGACGGGGCGAACGCATTTCAGCAATTTTTCTATTTGACTCTGCCGTTTGTCGTTTTTGCGACGACGCCGGTACTTATTACACAGTTTATCGGAAATTTCAATAACTTCGGTATTTTCTACTTCTTGCGGGGAGGGCTGTATATAGACGGATACTTCCTTGCGAGCGATACGGATTTATTGATCAACTGGTTGTATAATCTTTCGATCGATAATAATTACTATTCGATCGGCGCGGCGATCAGCTTGATAATCTTTATCATTACTTCCATAATATCGTTGGCCGTATATGTATTTTCGCCTTCGTACAGGCAGGAGGAAACGTATAGATGAGAACAAGCAAAAGTATTAAAGTCGGAAGTGTTGCCGATACGATAGTAACTTATATTATTTTACTTGCAGTTGCATTCATATTCTTTTTCCCGTGCCTTTGGCTGATTTTGGCATCGTTTTCGAAATCCGGCTCCATCTATTCGTTTGAAGGATTCTTTCCCTCCGCGTTTAGTTTTGACAGTTTCAAAACGCTGTTTACGGATACGGAAATGTACGATTATCCGAACTGGTTCAAAAATACATTGTTTATAGCGGTAATGAGTTGTCTGCTTGGAACATTTTTGACTATACTGACGGCTTACTGTATGTCCCGTTTTAAATTCAAGAGCCGTAAAGCGATGATGAAAACGACGCTCGTGCTGGGAATGTTTCCCTCTTTTATGGGAATGACGGCGGTTTATCTCTTAATGACGCAGTTTAATTTCATCAATAATCACTGGGGATTGATTTTGATTTATTCCGCCGGAGCTCCGATGGGATATATGGTTCAGAAGGGCTTTTTCGATACAATACCCAGTTCGATTGACGAAGCTGCCAGAATAGACGGAGCAACTAATTTTACTGTATTTATAAGGATAATTTTGCCGTTGTCCATGCCGATTATCGTATATACGGCGCTGACGTCGTTTACGTGGCCGTGGAGCGATTTCATTCTTCCGAAATTGCTGTTGAAGACAAAAGATACTTGGACCGTCGCCGTAGGATTGATGAGTTTGGGTGAAACGGAATTTTCGAGATTTGCCGCCGGCTCTATCTTTATCGCTGTTCCGATAGTCATATTGTACTTCTGTTTGGTACGGTATATGATCAACGGTATGGCAGCAGGTGCGGTAAAGGAGTAATGATGGAAAAGAAAAAGTTCTTAGAAGCGTTGAGAAAGATTGACATAAACGGGAAAGATGCAACGCAATTATATAACGAAATATCGTCTCTCGCCATGAAATATATACAGGCAAGCGAAAAGCCGAAGCGTTATGCGTCGTATCTTTCCATAGAGTTTCTGATCGGCAGGGTATTTTATAATAATTTGCTGGAACTCGGCGTATTGCAGGAAGTATCGGAGATCCTCAAAGAAAAGGGCGTGGATATCGCCCTTTTCGAGGAAATCGAAGACGCGGCTCTCGGAAACGGCGGGTTGGGCAGGCTCGCCGCCTGCTATATGGATTCGGGCGCGGCGGTCGGGATTCCGCTGTACGGTTACGGCATCCGTTATAAATACGGTTTGTTCCGTCAAAAGTTTGAGGACGGTTTTCAGAAAGAAATCCCTGACGATTGGCAGAGATTCGGCGATCCGTGGAGCGTACGGAAAGAGGAAGAAAAGCAAATTATTCGTTTTGCGGATATGGAAGTCGATGCCGTTCCTTACGATATGCCTATTATCGGAAAACGCGTAAATGTTTTGCGACTGTATCAAGCGGAGGGAAGCAAAGAGGCGGAAAAGATCAGCGGCGTTTTATACCCGCCCGACGATACGGAAGAAGGGAAGTTGTTGCGCATACGGCAGGAATATTTCCTTTCTGCGGCAGCGGTGGGAGATATTGTCCGCGAATACGAAAAACGGCACGGAAACGATTATAAGTATTTTGCGGAGGAAAACAGCATACAGCTTAACGACACGCATCCCGTGTTCGCTATTCCCGAACTGATTCGGGTATTGAAAGAGAAAGGGGTATCTTACCTTTCGGCATTGAAGATTGCAAAACAGGTGTTCAATTATACGAACCATACGATTTTGCCCGAAGCATTGGAACATTGGGACGTTCGGTTGCTGAAAAAGATATTGCCGGAAATATCGGAGATATTACTGTCGATAAACAGTTCCGCGCGTTCCCGCCACAGAAAAGAGGGATATACGCCGCAGGAGAGCGCGGCAACGTCGATCTACATACATTCCCGCCGAGCCTTTTCCATGGCGAATACAGCGGTATTCGTCGCCAATAAGATAAACGGCGTGGCGGAGATCCATTCGGAAATCATTAAACGGGATTTGTTCGCGGCGGAATATGCGCATCATCCCGAAAAATTCGAGAACGTGACGAACGGCGTGGCGCAGAGGCGTTGGCTGGAACTTGCAAATCCCGAATTGTCGGCATTGATAGATAAACAAATCGGGCAAGATTGGAGAGAGCATTTCGAGGAATTGGACAAACTGAACGCCTATACCGCAGACGAAGAAACGCTTTCAAAGTTTATTCAAGTCAAAGGAAGGAAAAAAGAGCAGTTATTCCGGTACATCGAAAAGACGGAAGGAGTCAAAATCGACGGAGAGAGGATATTATACGCGCAGGTCAAACGCCTGCACGAATATAAGCGGCAGCTGATGACGGCATTCGCTTTGCTTCGTCTGTATTACGATTTGAAAGAGGGAAAACTCAGAGATTTCACGCCTTCGGTGTTTCTGTTCGGAGCAAAGAGCGCGCCTTCGTATTTCCGCGCGAAAGGAATCATCAAATACATAAACGAAATCATAAAGTTGATCAATAACGATCCCGAAACGAACGGCAGACTGACGGGTGTATTCGTGACGGAATACAACGTGTCGTATGCGGAGAAAATCGTAGCGGCTGCGGACGTATCGTTGCAGGTCTCGACGGCAGGGCTGGAAGCGAGCGGAACGGGCAATATGAAGTTTATGATGAACGGAGCGGTCACGCTCGGTACGATGGACGGAGCGAATATAGAGATCGTCGAAAAAGCGGGCGAAGAAAATAATTATATCTTCGGCGCGCGCGTGGAGGAAATAGAGGAACTCCGAAAGGGCGGATATGATCCGAATAACTATCTGAAAGAACACCCGGAGTGGAATAAAGTTGTACGAACATTGAATAATGGAACATTTCCAAGTGGAGGTTTTGGGGATTTATATACTTCTTTAACAATAGGAACTTCTTGGCATGAACCTGATCATTATTTTATATTCAGGGATGTAGAGGAATACTATCAAGCAATTTTACGGGTGAATTGCGATTATGGGAATAGAAGTGAATTTGCCAAAAAACAATTCACAAATATTGCGAATTCTTATTATTTTACTTCCGACCGCTCTATTAAGGAGTATGCGGAACGGATTTGGAATTTGTAACGAACTTGCCGTAAGGCAAGTCGAAATAAAAACAAGGGAGGTTTGATGAGATGACGAAAGTCAAATCGAAACTGATTGCATTTTTATGTGCAATCGTAATGGTGTTGGGGCTTACCCTGACTTCTTTGCCTGTGTTCGCTCATGCGGAAGGTACGGAAGATTCGGATACTGATTTTCTTATGCAAGCACAAGGAAAAACAGATTTAGATTATTCTATAGAAAATTTAAATGGTGAAATTGAAATAATACAAGATAGAATCATAGTGTTTTTTGATTCATATCAAATAGATATTTCAAAATTTGACTTTTACAAAATCATTGATAACAATGGCCAAATTAGATATTTTCAAGCCGATACAGATACCAAAGATATTTTAGACAATCCTTTTGGATTGATCATAATTTATCTTCCTTCAGCAGACTATCGTCATAAAGATTATACAATGGAGATTTTATATGGAAATGCTGTTGAAAAAGAAGTGTATAATGTTACAGTAATTTTAGAAGATAATGAGATAGGTTATTTTGAAAGTATATCCGAAAATAAGCAATTGAACAATGATGAATTATCTTTACGTTTAATAAATGCTATAAGATCTCGTGATTTAATAAATGAAATAGATTATTGTGAAATAAATAGTAGTCAAAATATAGCTTTAGCAAATAACACTTCTAATTATGACAGTTATACAGATTCAGATGGAATTATCCATTCATATAGTCAATTCTATTTTGGGGATTATCATAAAAATGGCTATATCACAGATGATCCCATTGTAAGAATTATACCTAAAGAACTATTTTTTATCCCTGGAGAACATCTTTATGTTGGAAAAGAATATGGTTTTTTTGTAAAAACAGTTCATACAATAGGGGGTGATCAATATGCAGATGTTTTTGTTTTTGACATTTTTCATAGATTGCCTTATTTTACTGCGGATAGTACGGGAACAGTGAGAATTACTCCTCTTTTTCAATATAAATATAGAACCATTGAAAATATCAGTGGAGGGAGCGGATTTGATCCATCATTAACAAAAGTCGTATATCCGCACGTTAATTCTGATGCTGTACAATATTTTATTGGAGAAACTGGATTCAAGATTTCTTTGTATAATCCAACAGAATTAAATCTCGGAGATGAAGGTTATGATCCAAATGAGGACGAGGGGGCTTTTATAATACAGACGCGAGTTAATGCGAGAGGTGTTGGCGCGAAGAAAAAAGATGGTGATTTTCTACAAGATACTTTATCTTTTGCATTTGGTTATGTTCCTTATGTAAGCGATATTTTGTCTATAGGTGAATATGTCGCTTCTGTGCATAACGGTTTTGGAAATCAAGGATATTGTTATAGCAGAGAGGAATGGGTTATGGACAATGAGGCTAACATTACTACATATCAAACAAATAGTTCAGGACAAATAGATGAGTATCACCAACTTTTAAAATCGGTTTCTTTAAGACGTACTTTTCATAGTGATAGTCCTCGTCTTATTCACGTTGGAGGTGGCTATGTTGAGCTAAAGTATGTTGTGGCACGCAAATCAAATTCTGAATATGATTTAATTAATGCTATTAGATCAATATCGGTAACAATTGTCGAGGACAATACTTCGAGATATTGGTTTTTTGGATGGCACGAATCGGGAGAAATTTATAATTGTGGTTCATGTACAGGAACCTATGAAGAGAGTTCTGTATAGCGGGAATAATAATGAAAAATTGTAGAGTAAAAATATTTTGTTATAACATTTTCGTTGTTTTATTAATATTGATTTCTGTATTAGTTGTAGGATGTAGTCCAAAAGAATATAACTGGCAGAACCATATTGAAAATTATGATATGGAAGACATCGGGTATCTTTTTTTAGAAAAAGGTGAAAGCGTTACGTTCAATTATACCGAACATTTTGCAGATACTCCGATCACGATCGATAAATTCGAGGCTCGCAGCAGCGATGAAAGCGTGTTTACTGTCAGCGGGAATACCATAACGGCTGTTGGTATAGGGAGAGCAACAATGCCCGTAAATCTGTATAGTAAAGCAGAAAATACTTATTATTATACCACAGCGGCAACGATATATGTTACAGCAAAAGAAGATACGCGGCTGACGGAAATCGATTCGGCTCAGGATTTGGCTGATATTAGGAAAGATTTAGACGGTTACTATATTCTTAAAAATAATATCGACCTTTCCGAATGGGGGGATTGGAACCCGATAGGAAATCTTCCGCTTGAAGAAGAAAGCGTTCTGCCCGGTAACAACGCTTTTCGGGGGGTTTTTATCAATCCGTATGGATATACAATCAAAAATCTGACGATAAGCTCATCGGAGAATATTCCGCACGGACTATATGGCGGATGTCATGGCGGACTGTTCGGAGATATAAAAGATGCATATATAGACGGCTTAATTTTAAAAAACGTGCAAATTGACCTTTCAGATTTTGAGGGCGGACGATCGAGCGCAGGCGGGATTACGGCTTCGAGCTTGAATAGCGTAATACGGAATTGCAATGTAACGGGAAGAATTGTTTCGCAGGATAGTAGCGGCGGTATCGATGGCGGAGCCAGTTGGGGCAGACTTATCGGCTGCCGATTCAAAGGTACCGTGGTTTCTACCGAAAACGGCGCAGGCGGAATCGCGGGATTCGGGTATATTGTTCAGGATTGTTCGGTGGACGCGACTGTTCAAGGGGCATTTTCGGCCGGTGGGATTTTAGGGCTTGTGACAACTCCTACGCATTTCATCGTAAACTGTAATTTTACGGGAGAATTATTGAGCGATGGTATGACAAATGAAAGTGTAGGATATGATCCATATTCTCGATATAAATAAAAAGGCAAAAATTATTTGTAACGAACTTGCCGTAAGGCAAGTCGAAATAAAAACAAGGGAGGTTTGATGAGATGACGAAAGTCAAATCGAAACTGATTGCATTTTTATGTGCAATCGTAATGGTGTTGGGGCTTACCCTGACTTCTTTGCCTGTGTTCGCTCATGCGGAAGGTACGGAAGATTCGGATGTCTCAAACAGCGCAAGTTTTTCTACGGACACCATTTATCAGATCGTGACCGACAGATTTTACGACGGCGATCCGTCGAATAATCCGTCCGGCGATATTTTTGATAAGAATGATCCGAGAAAATACCACGGCGGAGATTGGGAAGGGATTACGGACAAAATCGAAGACGGATATTTGACCAATATGGGTATAACCGCTATTTGGATTTCGTCCCCCGTAGAAAACATTACTACGGTCGATCCTTCCAATAATTCGGCTGCTTACCACGGATATTGGGGCAGAGACTTCTTCCGTACTAATGAATTTTTTGGTTCGATGGATGATTTTACGGAATTAGTCGATACGGCGCATAACAACGATATAAAAATCGTAATCGACTTTGCGCCGAATCATACGTCTACGGCGGAATACGGCGAAATGGTTTTCCCGGAAGACGGAAGGCTGTACCGTGACGGAGAACTGATCAGCGGTTTTAAGACGGATACGCAAGGCATATTCAACCACGAAAGTTGGACGGATTTCTCTACTTGGGAAAACAGTATTTATCACAGCATGTACGGTTTGGCTGACTTAAACCAAATGAACGGGACAGTAGATAACTATCTGAAAGATTCCATCGATATGTGGTTGGATTTAGGGGTTGACGGTATTCGTGTTGATGCAGTTAAACATATGCCTATGGGCTGGCAGAGCAACTGGCTGTCCGATATTTACGAAGAACACGAAACTTTCGTCTTCGGCGAATGGTTTAACGGCGGAACGGGAAACGATCCCGAAATGACGGGATTTGCGAATGAAAGTGGAATGGGCTTGCTTGAATTCCGTTTGGCGAACGCTATCCGCGGCGCGGTCGGCGATTTGTCGATGAGTATGCAAGATTTGTACAATGTAATGGTTGACAGAGAAACGAGCTACAAGGAAATCAACGACCAAGTTACGTTTGTCGATAACCACGATATGTCTCGGTTTATGACTCTTGCAAACGGAAATGCCCGCGCATTGGAAAACGCTTATGTTCTTATGATGACTTCGAGTGGTATTCCTACGATTTATTACGGCTCTGAACAATACGCAACGGGAGCGAGCGATCCGTACAACAGAGGAGATATGCCGGGATTTGATACGACAACTACTGCATATCAGCTTATTTCTAAATTAGCTCCTTTGAGAAAAAGCAATCCGGCTTTGGCTTACGGCTCGACACAGGAACGTTGGGTAAATTCCGATGTCCTTGTTTATGAAAGGACTTTCGGTAACAGCGTAGTATTGACGGCAGTCAACAGAAATACAAGTCAAGGATATGACATTACGGGTGCAATGACCGCTCTGCCTGACGGACAGTACGGTGACGTATTGAACAATCTGCTCGGAGGAGGAACATTAACTGTCAGTGGTGGCGCAATCGGCTCCTATTATCTCGGTGCAGGACAGGCTGCAGTTTGGGAATATACGGCAACTTCCGAAGACGGCCCGGAAATCGGCAATATCGATCCGCTTATGGGTATCGCGGGAAACACGGTTACGATTACAGGAACGGGTTTTGGAAACTCGGCAGGAACTGTTTATTTCGGAACAGCGAAAGCTCAGATCGTTTCTTGGTCAGATAGTATGATTCAAGTCTTGGTACCCAATGTAACGGCGGGATATTATGACATTGAAGTCGTAACATCTGCGGGTGTAAGAGCAGCGGATTACGCTCAGTATAAAGTTTTGTCCGGTTCACAAACGGCTGTTCGCTTCTTTGCAAGAAACGCGACAACTTCTTTCGGACAGAATATTTATATTGTCGGTAACTGTGTCGAACTCGGCAATTGGGATACAAACAAAGCGGTGGGTCCGTTCTTTAACGCGACGGGGACAATTGCAACATATCCGGATTGGTTCTTCGATATAAGCGTACCTGAAGGATATAATTTGGAATACAAATTTATCAAGAAAGACGCGGCAGGCAATGTGGTATGGGAAAGCGGCATGAACCATACATATACAGTACCTACGGGAACAACCGGTGAAGTGTCGGTATATTTCAATAACTGACGCATAGCGGAAATCGGGGCGCGGGGCTTTCGGGCTTTGCGCCCTTATTTTTCTAAAATCAAATATTATGAATAATATTTTAATAAAAAAACGTGCCGCAGGAATTTTATTACATATTTCATCTTTACCCAACCGATACGGAATCGGAACGTTCGGGAAATCAGCCTATGAGTTCGTGGATCTTTTATCCGATTGCGGAATAAGTTATTGGCAGGTTCTTCCGCTCGTTCAGACAAGCTATGGGGATTCTCCGTATCAATCTGCGTACAGCGGATCGGGCAATCCGTATTTTATAGACCTTGAATTTTTAGTGGAAGAAGGCTTACTGAAAAAGTCGGAATTATCGGTTTGCCGGAATACAAAATCGAAAATCGATTATGCGTTTCTGTATCAAAATAAATATGCCGTTCTACGCCGAGCATTCGGGCGTTTTGATGTGAATGGCGAGGGCTTCGCGGCATTTGTCGAGACGGGGAAATTTGACGGCTATGCTTTATTTATGGCGCTCAAAGAAAAGTTCGGAGGGGTATCCTTTGATCAATGGCCGAACGAATTCAAATTTGCCAAGAAGCGGAGCTTGGAAAAATTCAGACGAGAAAATGAGCGGGAATATTTGTTTTGGCAGTTTCTGCAATATGAGTTTTCCGAACAGTGGAAGGCATTGAAGTCGTATGCAAATAAAAAAAATATATCAATCATAGGAGATATACCGTTATATGTCGCATACGACAGTGCGGACGTTTGGCTGAATCCTGAACTGTTCAAATTAAATGCAGACCGCAGTTTAAAAAAGGTTGCGGGCGTGCCGCCCGACTACTTTTCTGCGACGGGGCAGCTTTGGGGGAATCCCGTTTACAATTGGTCGGTCCATAAAAAAGACGGCTATTTATGGTGGACAGAACGATTCCGTCAGGCTTTTGAGTCGTATGATGTAGTGAGAGTAGATCACTTCCGCGGTTTTGACCGCTATTATGAAATCGAGGCGGGAGAAGAGACGGCAATCAAAGGGAAGTGGAAACAAGGCCCGAAATATGAACTGTTTCAAACCGTGGAAAACAAATTAGGTAAATTAAATATCATAGCGGAAGATCTCGGTTCTCTCGATAAAGGCGTTTACCGTCTTATGGACGAAACGGGCTATCCCGGAATGAAAGTGCTGGAATTTGCATTTGACGGAAATAAAGACAACCCGTATTTACCGAAGAATATAAAAGAAAATTCTGTCTGTTACACGGGAACGCACGACAACGATACTTTATTAGGCTATATAAACAAGTTAAAAGGCAGGGAACTCCGAAATTTCAAAAACAGTTTAGAGAAAGCTCTAAAAGATGAGTATATAGCTTATCCATTGCAGAGTAAAAAGGAAATGGCGCAAGCAATATTGTCTCTCACAATGAAAAGCAAAGCGTTTCTTGCCGTATTGCCGATACAGGATATTTTATTGCTCGATAGCCGTGCACGGATGAATATACCGTCAACGACGAGTAGTAATTGGCGATTCAAATTAAAGCATATACCGAATGAACAAGATATGTCTGACTTTTGTAGAACATTAAAATTTTATGAGAGGAATAAGGATTATTTAAATCGTTCGGAATAACATACAGAAGATATAAGTTAAAAACCACTAAAAATGGAGAATATTTATGTCAGAAGCAGTAGAGATTAAGGAACCAAAAGCAGTAAAGAGCAGAACATATGCGTGTTGTCCGATATGTTCAAAAACATTAATTCAAGCAGATTATATTAAAAATGGGATAATTAAGTGCGATAACTGCCGTCGTCGTGTTTACGTCGATATTTCGGATAATGGAGTTATCATAAAAGTGATAAATAAAAGCGAATAAATTCTTTCTGGTTTCTAGAAAGATAAAGTAAAAAGAAAGGGATGTAATTTCAACATGGTCTCTTTCTTTTTTATTAAAAAATTTTCTACAATATAACTGTAAATATGACAAAGAAGGTATTTTTTTTCGGGTATAAATAATTTATAATATATTTACGCAGAACGCATAAGCCCAGTACAGCTGAGATAAGGCGTTTGTGTACGAATGATGAGATTCCTATAAATACAAAATTAAATCTTTTCACTGCAATATGAAACTGAATACCGCATTGAACGGACATATGAGTTCGAGCAGTCTAAGCCATAATGGGGCTTTTATGACGCGCTCGAAAATTCCCCTAACATGGTTTAGCTACCGGATGTTAGGGGTTTTTATTATTTAAGTTGATTTATTCCCTAACAATATGATTGAGGGGATAAAAATGGAATATAGTAAAGGGTTTAGCGAAAACGATGAGTTGCGTATGCGTTTTACAGTTTGGTTGAAAATCGTAGTAAAACGGGTTAAAATCGATTATATCAGACGTCAAAAAAAACGATATATTGAGGTTTCTATTGAAGAAGCTACAATTTCCAATACACTAGTCTATGAACAGAAATTCGATATAAATGAGGAGCGTAATAAATTTGTTTTTGAAAACACTCGAATTTCTGCAGCATTCAACAAGTTGTCGCCGAAACGAAAAGAAATTCTCGAGATGCTGTTTGTACGCAATTTAACATCAGATGAAATTGCAAAAGAATGGAAATGTTCTTTACAGTATGTATATTTACTGCGCTCTAGTGCGCTTACAAAATTAAGAGATATTTTAACTCGGGAGAAATAACTGGATGGAGTATAATTTTCGTTGCCTTTTAGAGAGCGCGATTGAAGGTTGTCAGCATTCGATAGAACGGCTGTTATTGCTTTATCGGCCTTTGATTGACGGGAATTCTTATCTGCACGGAAAGTTAGATGAAGATCTCAGACAATATATAATCGTACATATCATAAAAAAGCTTCCCAAGTTTAGAATTTGATTTCTTGAATGCGCAATTAGGGTTTGTTTGAGAGATAAATTAAGTCTCTCTCATCATTTTCTGTGGGAAATTATAAAAGAGACAATATTTTCGGACTTTTTCTCAATAAATTACGTTGTTACGAAGAAAAGAGTTTGTTGGTGGTTTAACTACGCCGTTTGAAGAT
>ERZ1643251.4351-NODE-4351-length-12407-cov-6.920094_pt1 | contig 12407 bp, 10 predicted proteins | sample MGYA00579261_ERZ1643251 | MGnify/ENA primary metagenome ERZ1643251 (study PRJEB29033, sample SAMEA4952267) | chicken gut metagenome | biome: Broiler Chicken; feature: Gastrointestinal Tract; material: Caecum | place: Ireland | collected 2018 | study: Broiler... | reverse complement strand
ATCCGCTCGCAGTCGTAGATATCCTGTTGCACTTACTCCGCAAAAACGACCCGCATACTAAATCTGCGCTCGGTCAGAATTGACTGTAATGTCACAATATTGCAGTCACGGTGAGGACAGCGTGAATATCCGCTCGCAGTCATAGATATTCTGTCGGCACTTACTCCGCAAATACGCCCCGCACACTGAAGCCGCGCTCGGTCGGAATTGACTGCAATGTCACAACATGGCAGTCACGGTGCGGACATCATGAATAATCCGCTCGCAGTCGTAGATATCCTGTTGCACTTACTCCGCTAATACGACTTGCATACTAACTCTGCGCTCGGTCAGAATTGACTGCAATGTCACAACATCGCCGTCGCGGTGCGGACAGCATGAATATCCGCTCGCAGTCGTAGATATTCTGCCGGCGGTTACTCCGCAAATGCGACCCGCACGCTGAAGCCGCACTCGGTCGGAATTGACTGCAATGTCACAACATCGCAGTCGCAGTGAGGACAGCATGAATAATCCGCTCGCAGTCGTAGATATTCTGCCGGCACTTACTCCGCAAAAATGACCCGCATACTGAATCTGTACTCGGTCAGAGTCGACTCCCATGTCACAATATTGCCGTCGCAGTGAGGACAGCGTGAATATCCGCTCGCGGTCGTAGATATCCTGCCAGCGGTCACTCCGCAAAAACGACCCGCACACTGAATCTGCACTCGGTGGGAATTGACTGCAATGTCACAATATTACCGTCGCGGTGAGGACAGCATGAATATCCGCTCGCGGTCGTAGATATCCTGCCAGCGGTCACTTTGCAAATACGACCCGCATACTAAATCTGCGCTCGGTCGGAGTCGACTCCCATGTCACAACATCACTGTCGCGGCTTGCGGTCAGCGTGAATATGCACTTGCCGTCCGCGTCGTATATCGACGCCGACGCGGTTTCGCCGTCGGGGAGATTGTATATAACAAACTCGCAGCCGTCGAGATAGTCGTATTCGAAATTGCCCCTAAAGTCGCCGTACGCGATTATCGAACCATCGCGGGCGAGCAGCGGCAGCTCGAGATAGCCGCAGTGACGGTGGTAATACCTGCCGCCGACATACCGCTCGCCGGTTATAATGTCCTGCCAGATACCATCGGGCAGATAGAAGTCGACATCGCCCGACTCGTCGAACACCGGCGCGACGAGCAGAGCGTCGCCGAGCATATACTGCGTGTCGAGCCGGCGCGCCGCGAGGTCGTCGGGAAACTCGAGCAGCATCGCGCGCATCATCGGAAGTCCGGTCGTATGCGTCTTTACTGCCTGCGACCACAGATAGGGCATCAATCTGCCTTTCAGCTTTGTAAAGAATCGCAGCACGTCGACCGACTCATCGTCGAACAGCCACGGCACGCGGTAGGACGAGCTGCCGTGCAGCCGACTGTGAGACGACAGCAGCCCGAACGCCGCCCAACGCTTGTACACATCGGGCGAAGCGGTCGCCTCGAAGCCGCTGATATCGTGGCTGTAGTAGCCGAAGCCGCAGAGTCCGAGTGACAGTCCGCCGCGCAGCGTCTCTGCCATCGACACATACTCGGCGGTGCAGTCTCCGCCCCAATGGACGGGGAACTTCTGCGAGCCGGTCGTCGCGCTGCGGGCAAACAGGCAGGCTTTGCCGTCACCGTAGTATTCGCACAGCAGCTCGTATACCGTCTTGTTGTAGAGATAGGTGTAGTAGTTGTGCATATCGGTCGGGTCGGAGCCGTCATGATATACCGCGTCGGTCGGTATGCGCTCGCCGAAATCGGTTTTGAGATTGGTCACGCCCATGTCGAGCAGTTTGCGCAGCTTTGATTTGTACCAGTCGCGGGCCGCCGGATTCGTGAAGTCGACTATGGCCAGTCCCGGCTGCCAGAGGTCGCACTGGAACACGCCGCCGTCGCGCGTCTTTACAAGATAGTCCGCCTTTCGCGCTTCGTCGAACAGCGGCGACAGCTGCGCGATGTACGGGTTTATCCACACGCAGACCGCAAGGCCGCGCTCGCGCAGGCGTTTCAGCATAGCCTCGGGGTGGGGGAACTGCCGCCTGTCCCACTCGAAGTCGCACCAGCGGAACTCGCGCATCCAGAAGCAGTCGAAATGGAACACCTGAAGCGGTATGTCGCGCTCGGCCATGCCGTTTATAAACGAGTTTATCGTCTCCTCGCTGTAGTCGGTCGTGAACGAAGTCGACAGCCACAGACCGAACGAATACTCGGGCACGAGCGGCGGTTTTCCGGTCAGACGCGTATAATTCATGACGGCGGCCGACGGACTGCCGCCGCCGATCACATAGTATTCGAGCGACTCGCCCGGGACTGTGAAGCTGACGCCCGACACCGAGTCGGACGCGGCTTCAAACGACACATAGCCGCTTGTGTTCACGAATACGCCGTAGCCGCGGTCGGACAGGTAGAACGGCACGCATTTGTAGCTCTGCGCCGAGCCGGTGCCGCCGTCCGAGTTCCACATCTCGACTGTCTGTCCGTTCTTGACGAACGGCGTGAACTTCTCGCCGAAGCCATACACGCACTCGCCGACTCCGAGCGAGAGCTTTTCCTGAATGTATGCCGGCGCGTCGTCCGGTTTGTCGAAGAAGCGCGGAACCACGGCGCGTCCGGTCGGCGGCATATCGTTGACTATGTATGAAAGCGAGCGCGAGCCGCTCGACGTCAGCTTGCGTAAGCCGTCGGCATGGTCGAAGAACTCGACTCTCCAGCCGCCGAGGTCAATACGCACCGAGGTGCGCCCCGAGACAAGCGTCACCGCTTTGTCGTCGACTATGATTTCGGGCGTGAAGCTGTCGTCGCGCGCAAGCTCGAAGCCTTGGCTGCGGCGCGCTCCGGCGTAGTGTACGACCCGCACGCCGATGACGTTTTCGAGGTAGGAGAAGAACGTCACCTCGAGGTTCGGACCGCCGAGCGTCATGCCGCGGTTGTAGATTTTGGACGGCGTCGCGAGCAATGTGACCGAATGCTCGTCGCGCCGCAGGATTTCATATGCTTCGGTGGCGTAGTGTACGTCATAGCCCTTCTTTCTGAGCCACAATCCGTCGCTGAATATCATATTCGCACTTCCTCTCATTTTTGTTATAACAATACAATATCGCTGCCGCCGTTTTTTATAGTATATCATGCCGCGGCAGCGATGTCAATACAAAAGGACGCCGGAGCTTCCGACGTCCTTAATTTTTGTGTGAATTCATTTGATTCTGTAATGCGGCGCTTATTTTTATGACCGCGCGGGAATGAGCTTATTTGGGTTACGCGATTTCGTTTTGGGCGCGCCGGAAGCTTCTGCCCGCGCAGGGCCGCCGCGAGCGGCGGGTTCGGTCGGGGATGAGAGCTTATTTCAGTCGTTCCTGACCGTCACGCCGTACCAACCGTCGTCAGTCTCTGTGTAGATTGTGACGGCGTTCTCTCCGGTGTCAGCCGCGCAGCGGATAGAGACGATATCATCTCCGGCGAGGTAGCAGGTCGGACCGGTTATGTCAGTTGTAATCAGCGTAATCGTTCCGGTCACAAGGTCGAACTCGTACAAACCGCGCACACGCTGTTCGCCCTCGTCGGGCTGCGACGCCTGTCGACCGTTGAATATCACACGGTCGTCGTCGACGAGTAGGACGTCGCACCAGAAATCGCCGCCGTTTAGAAGCAGCACCTGCTCTATTTTACCGGTCGCGGCTACATAGCGATAAATCGCGGCGTTGTCGTTGTACTGATAGGTGTAGAAATACACCGCGCCGTCGCGGTACTGCGGCTTGTTGATACCGCCGTCGACCGCGAATCGACCTCCGGTCAGGTTTGTAAGTTCGAGCGTCTCGAGGTCGCAGGCGTACAGGTCGACCGGGTCGGCAAGGTAGAGACAGCCATCCGCGACCGAAATCGTCAGTCCCAGCCACTCGTGCCCTTTGCCGTCGACGAGCTTTTCGGGTTTGCCGTCCGCAAGGCTCATGCGGTATATCGACTCGGCGTGGAGCGCGGCGTCGGCGGTGTTGTGATAGTATACATAGCCGTCATAGAACAGCGCGCCAAACGCGTCGGCGATGAACAGCTCGGGTTCGCCGTCCGTGACGCGGTAGACATTGTAGCTGCCGTCGGCGGCGGTCGCTGAAAAATAGATATCGCCGTCATATTCGGATATGTACTGCGCCGTGCCGAGCTCGCCGGCGACAAGGGTAGCTGCTCCGCCGGCATTTGCCGATTCGGCTATTGCCGATTTGGTCTTGTCCCAGCGGTAGAGACGGCGGTCGTCGAACACATTCGCCCACCAGACGCTGTCGTCGGTTTCGAAATAGCCGCCGGTTGACGCGCGGTTCGCAATAAGGTCGCCGTATGCGTCGGACGACGCATCTTCAGACGCTTCGGTCGTGTTCGGGACTGCTCCGAGTCCCATCAGAATGCTGAGCATAATTGCGATGACATTTTGCATTTGGTACACCTCCGTAGATTTTGGCTGACAGTCGAGTCAACCGTAATGTTATACAGTCAAGCATATCGACTATATACATTTGTTTAGACTACGGTTCGGGTGTATTTGTTCCGAGTTTTCGCAAAAAAATAAAGTCATACCGGCAATTCTGCCTTTTGCATAAATGCGCGGATTAATACTGTATACTATATACAATTGTTTATATCATGGCTTAGCGTCCGCCCGAGCAGACCGCCGGTATCAGTTGGAATGCGCCGTCGATGTCAAGTGAAGCGATATCGGCAAAGCCGATATCGTTCGCGCCGGTGTCGCCCGAGCCGCTGTCGATAATGCCGACCGTGTCGCTGTCGTCCGAGCCGATGTCGACAATACTGACCGTGTCGCTGTCGTCCGAGCCGATGTCGACAATACTGATCTCGCCGGTGTCGGTCGCCGGATTCTTGTCCGCCGTATACTGCTCGACCAGCTCGCCTATCTCGTCGAAGTATTCGCCGAATACGTAGGTTTTCAGCGTATCCTGCGTCTCGCCGTCGCTGTTCACAGTCAGAGTTCCGGTTGTGACGCCAATGAAATACTTCGACTCGGACGGCAGGGCGTGCAGACTTATAATTATGCGCTCGCCGTCGTCGAGCTCGCCCGAAAGCCCGCCGATATACCCGACTCTGCCGTCCGACAGCTCGACCCTTTCCGGCAGACCGCGCAGGACAAAGCCGCGGGTTTCTCCGTTTATTGTCAGCCGACCGCTGTTTTCGGGTGCCAGTTCGAGCGCAAGCTCAATGTATGTGGTGTCACTTGATATGTCGGTCGCGTCGACTCTGATTCCAACTTTGACCTCGGAATTGTAATACTCGCGTATCGGCGCGTCGAGCGCGTGGACACCCGACGCGAGCGTGCAGAGCATTGCGCCAAGCAATGCCGAGATGAGGAATTTTTTCATTGCCGTAACTCCTTTCGAATATAACTGCTTTGATTGGTATAACTTTCGAATACATCCGCTTTCGAATAAAATTCACACTTGACATCCGCCCGATTTCATAATATAATTATACCACAGAGATAAAATATCCGCAACCCCTAAAAGGAGAAAATCCCATGCCAAATCGCAATTCGCGGCTCTTTCGAGAGCTGACGCGCGGTGAGCTCGCAGCCGCGGTTCGCCGTCACTTTGGGGCGGTCGACTTCACCGCGTGTCTCATGGATGGCGGACTGTTCAACACCACATATCTTTTGTCGCTTTCGGACGGCAGGCGGTACGTGCTGCGCTCAGGTCCGGTCAATCGTCAGCTGCTGCTGCCGTTCGAGCTGCGGCTCTTTTTGTCGGAGACAGCGGTATATAAGCTCTGCCATGAACGCGGAATCCCCGTGCCGAATGTGGTCGAGCTGGTTCTGCCCGACGACCGCGCCGACAGCAGTATCGACTGCCGCGGATACATGATTACCGAATACATAGACAGCCTGCCAATGACCTCCGAGCTGATATCGCCGGACGAAAAGTCCGCGCTGCGGCGCGAGCTCGGGGAGATCACCGCGCGCTTCAACTCGATCGAGGGCACGCGCTTCGGTCGGGTCTGCGACGTGTCCGGCACAGCTGACGGCGGATATACGCGTTGGAGCGACTGGCTCGAGTCCGAATTTTCCGAAGTCTGCAACGCGATAAGGCCATACGAAGTCTTTTCCGAGCGCGAGCTCGACGGCTTTATGCGTCTGCCCGAAAAATACCGCGGTCTGCTCGACGAGGTCACGACCCCGCGGCTGGTACACGCCGACCTATGGGAGGGCAACGTCCTCGTCACGCCCGACAGAAAGCATATCGCCGCGATAATCGACGCCGACCGCGCGTTATTCGGGGATGTAGGCTTCGAGCTCGCCGGTGGGTGGAACGACAGCGCCGAATTCTACTCGGGCTGGGGAGAGCCGCCGTTCGGGCGCGATTATGAAGCTCGCCGGCTGATTTACCTCGCGCTCTACCGACTCACCGATACCTATGTGTATTTCGCCGAATACGCCGATCCGGAGAGCGGCTCGCGCACACGCAACAAGGCACTCGCCGCTGTCGGGCGGCTCGGCTGAATCCGGATACGCGCCGGATTATAATCTGATTTATGATTATGTCATTGAAATGGTGTGAAAATACGGTATACAGTCAGTCGAAGCGTTTGCCGCTGACATTTGCGCAATTTCAAATATACAATTATACTATATAGAATAATCCGCAGCTCCCAAATAAGAAAAAGATTGAATTCATATTATATAGTCTTGACATTCCCGCAAAATTATTGTACAATATAGTTGATTAATATAAACAAAAGGAGATCACGAGCTTTGTGACTTCAATGTGGCAGCAACGAATGACGTCCTCGACGCAAGGCTCGGTAGTGAAAGAAATGGCAAGGATTGATAGCACACCGCGGATAATAAAACGCTTTGAGATCGGCGCGCTGCTTTGCGCAATGCTCTGGCAGCTTACAGCCTGCGCGGGCACACAGTCGCAAACAGACGAAACTACGACCTCGTCTCTGGCTGAGGAAAGCAGCACAGCCAATGAAATCACCGAATCCTCGGGCGTTCCCGCCGATCTGGATTTGGACGGCGAGGTCATCACCGTATGGTGTACCACCGAAGCATATGATATCCTCGCGCTTGAGGAGCAGACCGGCGATATACTTGACGATACTATCTATATGGCAAATTCGGCCGTTCAAGAGCGGCTCAACTGCGGCATCGAGTTTGTAAATTCGGGTTACGGAAGCAGCACCGACACCGCGGCGATTTCAACTCTGCTTCTGGCGGATGATACAACCTACGACCTGTATCTTCCGGTTCAGTGGTCGGGCGGCAAGCTTGTCTCGCAGGGACTGTATCTGAATGTCGCCGACGCGCCCTATATAAGCTTCGACAAGCCCTGGTGGGATCTTGACTATATGAAGGAAATGTCGGTCGGCAATGAGAAGATTTTCACCCTTGTCGGCGACTATTCGCGCCACCGCACCGAGATGCTGAATTGTATTTATTACAACAAGCAGCTCTACGAGGATTTTTATGGCGACGGGGACGGGCTATATCAGGTGGTTCTGGACGGCGAATTCACACTTGAGCGATACAAGCAGATCTGCGAGGACGTCTACGTTGACATTGACAACGACGGCGCGGTCAGCCTTGGCGACCGCCTTGGCGCCGTTCAGTGCTGGAACGGACACACCATGGCGCTGCTATATTGCTCGGAGCTGCGCATTACCGAGCGCGACGAAGACGGTATACCCTACCTTGTCATGAACACCGAGCACAATATGGATATTATCCGCTCCGTTTATGAGCTGTCGCGCGAAACCACCGGCATTTTCTACGGCACGGAAGTTGAAAGTATAAATGGCGAACATCAGACCGAGCGTTTTTTAAGCGACAACGCGATGTTCTATTACGGCAGTATGGGCAGCTCGTCAACGCTGCGCGATATGCGGAGCGACTACGGCGTAATTCCCTACCCCAAGTACGATGAAAATCAGGAGAATTATCACTCTATGATCGGCGAAACCATGACCTTTGCCGCACTGCCGTACAACTGCCAGAAGGTTGACGCGGTCTGCGCGTTTATCGAGGAGCTCGCTTTCGAGGGCTACCACAATGTTCTGCCCACATATTACGAAACGGTTCTGAAGACCAAGTATGTCAGAGACGACAGTTCCGGTCAAATGCTGGATATCATCCGCGATAATCTGGTAACCGATATCGCGCTCATTTACGGCAGCGCCTTCGGCAATCTTTGCTACGCTCCCCGCGAGCTCATCAAGAGCGGTTCGGGTGAATTTGCCGCAAAATACGCTTCACTCGAATCGGCTGCAATCGCTTCAAGCGAGGAGCTGATCGAGCAGTTCACTGAAATGGATTGATGTTCGGCGCGTTTTCGCGTAATGACAGATCAACCGGATGGGAATTGTTCTGACGGAAGCTCAAATCCGCGAATTTACAGACTGTGTTCGGTTTTCAAGACCACTACAGATGATAGAAAAATGAAAGGAATGATTAATCATGATAAAGGTAGCACTGCTTGGCGACTCAATTCGCCAGATAGGCTATGGACCTAAGGTGCCGTCACTGCTCGGCGACGAATACAGCGTATGGCAGCCGAATGACAACTGCCGGTTCGCGCTCTACACTCTGCGCGGAATGTTCGACTGGCGCGCGCAGCTCGAGGGCTGCGACGTGATTCACTGGAACAACGGACTCTGGGATGTCTGCGAGCTGTTCGGCGACGGACCGTTCACCGAGCCTACTTATTATGTCGAGACGATGCTGCGAATCGCGGGTTTGCTGCAAAAATACGCGCGCCGCGTGATTTTCGCGACGACGACTCCGGTGCTGCCGGCGAACGCGCACAACAAGAACGCGGTCATCGCCGACTACAACCGAATAATCGTGCCGAAGCTCGAGGCGCTCGGAATAGCTATCGACGACTTATATTCGATTGTCTATCCGAAGCTCGACGAATACATCCGCTCAGACGACAACATACACCTGACCGAAGCCGGTATCGACGCCTGCTCCGCCGCGGTCGCAGACTCGATAAGACGCGCCGCAGCCGAGCTTTGAGATGGTTTTTTCGTGCGGTTATGATATCAGTATCATATTGAGAATTGACATTTTCAGTCTATACGCAAATTAAAAATAAGCCGTGCGGGCTCCGTCAAACGGAAAGCCGCACGGCTTATTATTTCATTTGCTTTAGCTGATATAACTAATACAGTTCTACAGCAGACTTTGTCAGTCGCTGATATAAGGCAGGAGCGCTACGTGACGCGAACGCTTGATAGCGACCGTCAGCTGACGCTGATGCTTTGCGCAGGTACCGGAGATACGTCTCGGCAGGATCTTCGCGCGCTCGGAGATATACTTTCTCAGGCGGGCTACATCCTTGTAATCGATCTCGTTGATATGCTCGGCGCAGAACTGGCAGACCTTCTTCTTCCGGCGTACCGCGGGGCGGTAGGGCTTGGAAGTATCTTTTTCGGTTCTCTCTTTATCCATTTCTATGAAACCTCCTTTGTATTGATCAGAACGGGAGCTCGTCGTCGTCGCTCAGCACCTCGAACTGTGGCGCCTGACCGCTCTGGGGCGCCGGAGCCTGTCCGGCTTGTGGTGTCGAATAGGGCGCGTCGCCGTATCCGGACGGCATATACGCCTGTGCGGACGGCTGAGAGCCCAGGTTCTCGCTCTTCGAGTCGACAAAATAGGTGTCGTCCACAACGACATCAGTAGCGTAACGCTTATTGCCCTGCTGGTCATTGTAGGTGCGTGTCTGAATTGAACCGATAACGCAGATAGACGAACCCTTGTGGAAATACTTGGATATAAATTCGGCTCTCTCGCGCCACGCGACGCAGTTGATGAAGTCAGCCTGCGGCTGACCCATAGAGCCGTCCTCATTGCGAGACCTGTAATTGCGGTTTACGGCGATTCCGAAAGTCAGCACCATAACGCCGCTCGGCGTCTGCCTGAGTTCGGGATTGGCGGTGAGTCTGCCGCCGAGTATTACCTTATTGAGGTTGAAATTTGCCATCGTCTTCCTCCGCTTATAAGCATTGTCAATCAGAACGTGAATCCTCTTGGGTTAAGTCCGCCGAATCTTGACGCGCGGTCGCTTTACCGCGAACCCGCGTCTCGCGGAAAATTCGCCCTGCGATTATTCGTTTTCAGCCGGAGCTTCAGCGACCTCGTCAGCCTCCGCGGGAGCGGCTGCTTCAGCTGCGGTTTCGACCGGCGCGGTCTTAGCCGACGCCTTTTTCTCGTCGTGCTTTACGACGATCGAACGCATGATGCCGTCGGTAATGCCGAACACACGCTCGAGCTCTGCCGGGAATGCCGGCTCGCTCTTGAATTCGACGAGGACGTAATAGCCCTCAACGAGGTCGTTGATCGGATACGCGAGCTTGCGTCTGCCCCATTCGTTGATCGATTCGATAGTGCCATTTTGCGCGATAAGCGATGTGAACTTGTCAACAACCGCCTTGATCGCGTCGTCGCCTTCCTGAGTATCGACAATAAACAGAGTTTCATAGCTTGAAAGCTTTTCCATTTGTTACACCTCCTCATGGACATAAGACCCGACGATAAAAGAATTTCATCGGGCAAGGAGAGAATTCCTTCGCCATTGGCGCAGAAATCCCATACCAGTTTATTATTATACCACATAATCCCGCTTGTGTCAAGACTTTTTTAGAAAATTTAGGCTTGCTACGCCGGTATCACAGAATATTTACATATGATTAATTCTATATTGACAAAACATTATAAATAGTTTATAATAATATTAATTATACCAGCTGGCGTTGTGACCGGCTGTATAAATCAACATAAAGGAGAAAACCATGCACAAACCAATCAGCATAATTTCACTGTCATTAGCCGCGGCGCTGATTTGTGGCGGATGCGCGGGACATGACGAAACTCCAGTGTCTGCCGTTACAAACGATACCACCGCGGAGGAGACGGTAGCGAAGCCCGAGCTCGAGGTCAAGGACTTCGGCGGCTATGGCTTCAACATCCTTGTACATACGCAGGGAACGCCCGGCTCGTGGCATCAGCACCTCGATTTCGGCTGGTCGGAGGAGGCGGCGGGCGACCTAATCAACGACGCGGTATATACGCGCAATCTGATCATTGAGGAGCGCTACAATGTTACAATAAACAGCATCGAGGCCGACGACCCGTACAATATGGGCAAGAACGCGATACTCGCCGGAACGAATGAATACGATGTGATAATGCCGTATATCGACCAGTCGTTCACACTCGCCGAGGAGGGGCTGCTCGTCGACTTCAACGAGCTCGACGGGCTCGATATTACGAATTCGTGGTGGGATCAGGCGATCAAGCGCGACCTCTCGCTGCGCGGTCGGATGTATGTGCTGACTGGAGATATCAGCATGGCGGACGAGGAGCTGAACTACGGCGTCTATTTCAACAAAGGACTGATCGACGAATACAGCCTCGACGACCCGTATCAGCTCGTGCGCGACAACAAATGGACTATAGACCAGCTGCACTCGATGGCAAAGTCGGTGACGCACGACCTGAACGGCGACAGCATTGTCGATGAAAACGATATGTACGGAGTCCTCACCGATTTCGGCGTCGCGCCGGTGTGGTTCTTCGCGCTCGGCGGGCAGATGGCGGGGCTTAAAGCCGACGGAACACCCGAAATTCTGCTCGGCAGCGAGCGGGCGAGCGACATCATGGACAAGCTCTCGGGATTCTTCAACGACGCCGAGGCGGTGCTGAACGAGAGCCAGACCAAGGGCTCGTGGACCGGATTTGACCAAATGCTGATTACCAATCGCGCGCTTTTCCGCGCCGGCAGTATCTACGATATGCCGTTCTACCGCGATATGGAGAACGACTTCGGCGTGCTCCCCTATCCGAAGCTGAAGAGCGAGCAGGAGGACTACTACCACATCATCGCGACGCAGGTATGCGCGGGAGTCTGCGTGCCGGTCGGCGGCGAGGATCTCGCGCGTACCGGACTTTTGCTCGAAGCGCTCGCGAGCGAGTCGCGCGATACCGTGACCAAGGCTTACTACGACATCAACCTCTACAAGAAATTGACCCGCGACAGCGAGAGCGGCGAGATGCTCGACATCATCTTCGCGACCAAGCGCTATGACCTCGCCAAGACCTTCGCGTGGGGCGGGCTTGAGGATGTGATTCGCAACGGCGTCAAGTCGGGGCAGAACTTCACGTCGCTCTTTGCCGCCGCCGAATCCAAGGCGAACGCCGAGATGATGCAGTCATACGAGATGTTTGAATAACATTCTATTTATTTTGAAACGACTGATAAGCGATCCGTTGGCGGCACATTGCCGCCAACGGTCAGTCCGCGTAGATGGCGTAAAAATATTTTTATATTTTTTCCACGGCAACAGCATTTACTTTTTCGGAAAAATAATATCAAGCAAAACTTGAGG